>Ga0210125_1000005_pt1 | contig 68279 bp, 130 predicted proteins | sample RushMan_CattailN_FD_185555 | JGI IMG/M metagenome (GOLD analysis project Ga0210125, IMG submission 185555) | Wetland microbial communities from San Francisco Bay, California, USA, that impact long-term carbon sequestration -... | ecosystem: Environmental > Aquatic > Marine > Wetlands ...
TATCATGACCGTTGCAATATCCGCAGGTGTTTAAAGCGCCTTGCTTTTTCATTTCATTTCCTCGCTTTCGTTTTTACAAATTGCCGCAAACAATTAACAGACTTGCGTTAATTTTGCAATAGTTTCATAATTTAACCGGATCTGCTCGACATTTTTAATTTCGCGTTTTGACTCTTGCTTGTTCCAATCAGCTAAATGTTTAATTTGTTCGATTACTATTTCTTGGATCTGTGTTTGCTCTTTGTTTAACATTGTTTTCACCTCCCTACATTAAAGATTTAACTTAAATGGTGATACGATAATTCGTGGTTCAACATAGATCGGACTGGTTTTACCGCTGTTTGGGTCTTTTAACATAACCCAAGTCCCTTCGGCTGATTGCGGTGAATAAAGACCATTAGGATCGGCTTGCGGTAATGCCGTGCTATCATGATAATCTCCGGATAATTTTTGCGGGTTTGTGTATTGTGCTGCGTAAGGAATCCCATAACCAATCGTTTCACCTAAATAAATTAGTTTTCCAGTTAACTCACATACAATATAAGTGTAAGTTGCAAGCCCATCTTGGTCGCGCAATTCCAAAATATCTTTTAATAGTCTGCGTTCGCGGAAATTTTTGATAGCTGGCATTCCTACCGCGGCAGTGCCTTCTTTTAAAGTTATTTCTTGCTGCTGACTTTGAATTTCATCGCTACTTTGTTCTAAACAACCGCAAACCAAACAACTAGTGGCAATCATTAGCGCCACCAAAATAACTAACTTTTTCATTTAATCTCACTCCTTAATTTTTGAATAAATTGTTTCAGGTCATAAGGTAATTTGCTTTCATCAAAGTCCGCTGCTCTATGTAAGATAATTGAAGCTAAAGCCTGTTGGTGCGATTCATCTGCTTTGATATACTCGAACTGCATGTTTTGTAACTCTTGAATCATGCCCTGGTTGTATGCTTTTGATTGCTCGAACGTTTCTCGGCGCACTTGCTCCGTTTTCGGGGCAAAAACCTTGTACAAGAAAAACTCATTACCGGTAAAGGCCCACACCAAACTTAAAATTAATACAATGCATAAAATAACTACTAAAAATTCTTTCATCATTTCTCACCTCCCCTTATGCCGAATAGCTCGCAGAGACGGGACTTGATAATTTTATAAGGTATCCCCTCCCTGTAATAGTGGTATCCCTCCTTGATTTCACCCATCGGAGTTTGTCCGGTGTGAATCCATCTGGTGAAGGTAATCCTCCCTATTTTGACTAATTTTGCCGCTTGGGTAATCGAAATGATTTCGGGCAAGTCATCGTAATTCATGGAGAACCTCCTTAAGCCACGTACTTGACTAACATTTCCTTAATAATCGAGGTGTAAATTTCCTTGAGTTTTGGATCTGCCTCGATTACATCTAGCTTACAAAGATTATCAATTTTGCCCTTTGTCGCCCCAGCTAACTCGTAGCGCCGTCGAAGGTTTGAAAGCCTAACCGATAGATCGCAATGCGCCCGCGCTTCCAACGCTTCATAGCTCATCCGACCTGTAATTTGATAAATGTTTTCCTTGACCGTGGCTTTCATGGTTTGAGCTGTTTTTCGCAGGTTTTCGTTCGCCCATTTACGCCAATTGTCATCCCGGTCAATAATTGTTTCTTTGATGGTTGACAGGCTGTTTTCGGCTTGTCCAACTCTTGATTCCGTTTGCTCGACTCTTATTTCAATTTGCTGCTGCCTTAATTCAATATTGATTAAGGCCTGCAATTGAGGGCTCAAGGTTTGAATGACTGGTTGTTTAATTTCTTGCTCCATCTTGTTAAAAGCTTTTATGTAATCCTCTTTGAATTGTGCCGCTTTCGCCCCGGTGAATCCCATTGCCAAAAATGTGAATCCGTCGCGGGTTAATTCAAACATAGGAAGAGTTCTACCGGTTGAGTCGGTATATTCACTGACGTTAAAATTAACGCCAGCAAATTCATTGCTACATTCCAAACCTTTAATTGCTTTAATTACGTTGTAATGTTCTTTTTCGAAAACCTCTGCCACTTTTAGTGAAGTGGTGATCGCTTTTCCGTTTTGAATTGTTACCAAATTGTCCACTTTATCGACCTCCTGTTAAATGTAAAATGTCACTTTGACGAACATATCAACATTTTAAGATAAAAAAATATCCCGCAATGTTTCAATACTGTTAATTTCAAGAGCGGCAGCAATAGAAACAGCAGTAAAAAGCTCCGGTGTCCGTCCTTTTTCGACATTTAAATATGTAGTCCGGTTAATCTTTGCTTTTTCCGCCAACTTAGCTTGTGATAAGCCTTTGCCCTTGCGTAATTCATATAATTTAGTATTCATATTTTCACCCCCTTAAAAGTTTTTGCATGAAATTGTAACCTCTAAGAACATAATAGCCTACTTCGTCGAACGTGTCAATATAGTCAACAAAAATAAATGTTGCTTTGGCGAACGGATTGGAGTATAATATCAATTGTTAAAAAGGTGGTGATAATTATGACAATAAATCAAAGAATTAAACTATTGAGAGAAGAAAAAGGCTTAACTCAAGAAGAGTTAGCAGAATCAATTTCGGTTAATCGTTCGACTCTTGCGTCTTGGGAACGAAACATTTCTCCAATGATAAAAGAATGCAAAAAATTGGCAACTTTTTTTGATGTCTCTCTTGATTATCTGGCAGGTGAATCCGACCAAAGGCAAGAAGCATCCGTTGAAGTCCCTGTAATATTTACCCAATCCGACGTAACCCTGATCCAACGATTTCATGCCATGTCGCCCATCGGTCAAAAAATGGTTCTCGACATGATGGATAGCATCGAAAAAATGGAGAAGAGGAATTGACAACAACAAGATGACGCAAGTCATCTTTTTACATAGATTATGAAATCAAGGAGGGGATATCATGGCAGAACTAGGGAAAGCGGCGTTTATTGATGTTGAAACCACCGGGTTAAACCCGGAAAGAGATGAGATTATCGAATTAGCAATTACTCTATTTTCTTTCGATCATGAAACGGGAGAGATTATCGAATGCATAGATAGGTATTGCGATTTTCGCGAACCAACATGTTCGATCTCACGAGAAGCAACAGCAGTAAATGGAATAACAAAAAGGAAAATCAAAGATTGTTATTTGGATGATAGAAAAATTAAAGAAATAATCGATAAAGCAGAATTTATAATTGCTCACAATGCCCGTTTTGATGCTTCGTTTGTTGTCAAGCTGTTTCCATTAGCTCTTTCCAAACCGTGGTATTGCTCGATGAACGGAATAGACTGGAAAGCAAAAGGTTTTAAATCAAAAGGATTACAAAATTTGTTAAAAGATCATAATATTCAAGTAAATGAAGCGCATAGGGCCGGGGCCGATGTTGAAGCAAGCATAAAACTATTATCCCGAACTAATGAAAATGAGATTACTTATTTATTCGAGCTAATCAATGGAAAAAAAGTTTATCTTGAAAATTTAATAAAAAAACCAAGTTTTGATTATGAAGAAAGAAAACTAAGCCATAATTATTCCTCTGAATATAAAACAAAAGAAACAACCCAAAAAAGCGGATTTAAAGAAGGCTGTTTGGGATGTCTGGTTGTAATAATTTTTATAATTGTCATGTCGATTATATGTTCGTTTTCTTGCGGAAATTAAATTCAGGGAGGAAAGGATATGAAATTTATCAGCAAAGAAACATTGAGTGAAATCGGTTATGCGGTTGCATTAATTATTGTAGTATCACTTTTTGTAATTGGTTTGTCTATCGTTTTATGGCCGCTCCCGGCCCCATTTCTTATTTGCGGTGCAATGGGTGTAATTGGCTGGACAATTAAAAAAGTTTTTTATTTTATTTTAGAACTATTTCCGTGGACAAAATCTAAATCGGTTGGAGATAAATAGGAAAGAGAAGATTAGCCAAATACCATTAGCAAATTTAATAGAAGGTGATTTTATGAAAGGCTACAAACAAAAGCGTGGAAAAAACTCCTACCGGCTTGCGGTCTATGTCGGTCTGGCACCGGACGGGAGGAGCGATTATATCAAGGAAACAATTCGTGGTAGTGGCAAAGATGCCGATAAACGGCTTGCTGCAATGGCAACGGAAAACGACCGTGGAGAATATGCACCGCCGACGAAACAGACATTCGGGGAATATCTGTTGGTTTGGCTTGAATATATTAAGGGTCAGGTTTCGGAGGGGACATACGAAAATTATTATGGATATTACAAAAACCACATTCAAAAGGATCTAATTAGTCGGGTAAACATTGCCAAATTAACCGCGTTTGATTTACAAAAATTTGTTAGCAAGCTCGCTAAAAATAAAACATTTGTCAAATATAGACCGAATGATATCATATCGCCAAAAACCGTTAAAGAAATTTTATGCATGGTTAAAACAGCACTTAAACAGGCTTGTATATGGCAAATAATCAAAGATAATCCGTCGCAATATGTCACTCCTCCAAAATCAGTTAGATACCATGCAAAGGTTTTTGACGATGAAGAGATCGTTAAATTTTTAGAAGCGGCTGAAAACGATAGATTTTACTTCTTGTTTTTGATAGCTATTTATTTAGGGCTTAGGAAGGGGGAAGTTCGGGGTTTGCGTTGGCAGGATATAGACATAGGCAAATGCAATTTAACAGTTGCACAATCGGTAAGACGGGGCGGTTATGAGTCCCGATACAAAGACCCTAAGACTGAAAACAGCAACGGAACCCTGCCATTTGAAGAATGGATGATACCATTATTTTTGAAACAAAAAGCGGCAGTTAATGCCATGAAATTAAAATATGGTAGCCATTGGAACGATAACGATCTGGTCTTCCCCTCCATCACAGGAAACCCCGCTCATGTAAATGTATTAGCAAAACATTTTTGCGATATAATGGATAAGGCAGGGCTGGAACATATCAGATTCCACGATTTAAGGCACTCCTGCGCCACGTTATTACTAACCGCCAATGTCCACCCCAAAGTAGTACAGGAACGCCTCAGACATGCCACAATGGGGACAACGATGGATTTATATAGCCATGTTATCCCGAAAGTTCAGCAGGAAGCAAATAAAACCATGAGCAAGATATTAAATATAAAAAGCAAATAGCAAAACAGAAAACCGCTTATAACAGCGGTTTTTTGGTTCCATGACCAATTTCATGACCAAATTTGATTGTTCTAAATATTTTTATCTTGTTTAGCTGGTCTTATAAATGGTGCGGGTAACAGGAATTGAATATGAGCCCGATAATATTTATATTGTTCCAGATTGTTCTAAAATGTTTATTATGCAGGTATTTATTAAAACAACTCTTTTATTTTGTTCCAGAATAGTCTAATTAATTCCGCTTTTTCATAACCAACCCATGACCGGTTATTTTTTTGCCCTTCCTTATAAATTAAGTTTTCCCTCCAAATAGTCAATCCTTTTATTAGCAAGTGCATCAAATAGAGCGTTTTGTTTATTAAATTTATTTTACATTTAAACATTGCTTTCCTCCTTTTTTTAATAAACCGTCAATAAAAGACCGCCCCAAAAACCGATCCATGATTATAAATTCACCCCCACCTTTTTATTAAAAATCATAAAACAAACTTGACATAAATATGTATATAAAGTAAAATAATGGAGCTCACGTAATTTTATATAAAGTCTTTCTGGCACCATGGAAAGGCTTCTTTTTTTTAAATTGTTTACATTTATATTATACTCCCATAACATTTTGTTAACAAGCAGGAATGTTATGGTAAACTAGGGAAGGGGTTTAGTTTGAGAAAGATTTTGTAGTTTAATCGAATGTATGTTCGTATTTATTATAATACAAAAGAATCGTCGGCGCTTCGCTGATTATTACGGCAATACAATAATTTAAGCCCCATAATGGGGCTTTTTTAATACAAAAAAAGAGCCGGTTGGCTCTTAATTAATCTTGTGTATTGTATTTAATAAAGGCTTTTTCAATGTTTTTGAAATCGGTTTTAGCAATCATGCCCCATCTTTCTTCAAAAGAACTTTTTGGTATCATCATTGATTTTGATACTCTGGCATAAGATGGTTCCAACAAGTTAGCATCCCGCCACTTAAAAATGGGTATATCGTATTCGTCCCTGGCTTCGCGAGTTGTAACCTTTATTGACAGTACTTCCAAAGTATCGACATCAATAACTATACATGGCCTTTTCTTTGATTGATTAGGATCGTCTTCAAACGGGAAATCTATATACCACACTTCCCCTACATTCATTGCTATTTTCGATTCCTTTCAAAATGCTTGTCCCATTCATCTTCATTAAACCAGTCATCATTTCTTGATATTGTTGGTTTTCCGTCTTTGTTGAGTTTTGTGTTTTTACGAGCTGTTTCGTAAATCCTGCTTTTGTTCTGCTCAATGAATTCGGATAAAGATAATTTGTTAGCTAGAATAGCACCCATATTATCATCCTTCTTTCTCCGGTATTGCACATGTCTCACCTCTTATAGACTATCATATAACAGAGGTGGCACAAATATTCTTTTTTCTTATCTTATATATTAGCCGTTTTCCCTAATTCTTGCAATAGGACTATTAGTCTATTCATAAAAAATTAACCCAGTCAGTTGCCGGGTTCCATTGCCAACAGGAAAGCTTTACATATTGCTTCAGGAACGGTTTCCCCAACGGCATACACTCCTGAATGCCTAAATTTTGCAATCCATCCTAGTTTACTAATTTCTGGTAAAACACCAGCTTGATACTCCAATGATAAATAGTCGCCGTTTTTGTGCATTAGATCAACAACTTTCCATGCATCGTCTAAAGTTTCTGTATCCAATCCATCACAATTATAATTTGGAAATGCAATTATTTTAATCTGTTCATTTAACCATTCCGACGTAGCGGTCAGAATTTCTTCTCTGGTCACTTTACCACCTCCAACTGATTTAAAGATACCTCTAGCAAATCTGTTCCCCAATCTTCGATATAATGGTCAAACCGCACTATTACCGAAGTCGGATCGCCTGTTTTACACATGACAATCCCGGTTCCATGCAATTTGTGTTTTACATATAGAGCGGGTTTAATTTGTTCCTTAATCATGAATTCTCCTAACCAGCCCTATTACATCCTCCAAAGCGTCATTATACCCTTTACAATACGCCGCTTCTTTATCGTCGGGAATATCCTCGTAAAGCGGAACGGGCTCCAATCCGCTTACCAACAGCATGATTTCTTTTTTGGTCATGGTTCTTCCTCCATTAATTCGTCCATCTTACGAGTGAAATTTTCCATTTCACGATGTCTTGCAAACAAACGTTTTTGTTCTTGTTCATTATTTGCATTTCTTGCCATCAACAATAATTCTTTTGAAGCTTTTTCAACCCATTCTTTCAACTCGTTCCACGCCCACATATAATTGGTCATGTCAGTCCTCCTTCAATCGGATATAATGCCCACTTTCATAACAACCAATTTTGCAACCATGATAATGGCAAAGTGGTAAATTTAAAACAGTTGAAATTATATCTGCTTTTTCTTGACAATTGGTGTCAGGACATTGACATCGGGTATAAAGCTTACCATCGATGTTTATGCGCTTATCAAGGGTCATGTTAAGCCCCCCTCTTCCCATGCATCCCTTTTGCCGCTTTCGTCAATAGGGGATAAAACGACTATTAAACCACATTTGCCACAAGTTGTAGCACATATTGATTCTGGATCTTCGTGTTTCTCTCCACATCTGGGGCATTCCCACCAACCCCATTCTTGATTTTCAAACATGTCAGTCCTCCTTAAAACTCAATCTTTCTTCCGTGGCATCTTTCCAAATCATTGCTGCAATTAGTTTCCGCTTCAAATATCTTTTATCGTCTTGCGTGAGATTTAAATCGTATTTGTGCGCTACCGATTCAATACAATCGCTGATAGTGGACTCGTAGCAATATTTTAGATTGTTTAGCTCAAGCATACATTTGTAAGATATATTATCTATGGTTAACATGGTTTCTCCTTCTCCCACCACCAATCGATATGGCCGAACAATTGTTCTTTGATTTCAGCTTCTATCTGTTCGTCAGTGGCATCGTCATTCACTTCTACTTCTTCTTCGATTAGATCTCCAGCCTCAGCCCGAAGGTAGCCTTTGATTAGCATTGTTTTTCCTCCTTCTCATCCTTCAACGAACAATCAGGACAATCCTTGTACAAGCTTAAACTAAAGCTTGTCCCGCAATCGCATGTTACCCAATCACTGTAGCCGCCCCATTTTATTGCGTTGAGGTTATCGTTTAGAATATACATTGTTTCTTCCTTTTTCTCGAAAAACCCTGATCCGGTTTCCCGCTTGCTCATTTCAGCTAAAAATTCCAGATCATCGTCAGTGAGCAATCTCATCCCATCTTCACTGCAAGACTTGATTCTCCCCATCCCAGCCCGTTCTAATCCCTGATCCAATTGCTCGGTAGTAATGTTGTTAAAGTGAACGTCAATTTGTTTTAACCGTTCTTCGTTAGTCATTTTTCCTCCAATCTTCCGGTTAATCACCCGTCATTGCGTGATGAGCCATTGCAGACGTTGTTTTATCGATTTTACGCTGCTCTTCTTTGGTTAACTTTTTCCAACGACTACAGCGACTACAACCAGAATGATAACTGCAAGGCCAGCAATGACATATATTCTGACATACTTCATAAAAATTTTTAGGAATCATTATTTTCCCTCTCTAATCACCTCCGGATTTTTCTTAATGTAAATGAAGCTGTCATTTAGCAATACAGGAGTGGGGCGGCGACACACCCTTTTCCCCGTATACCCGCATTCCTCACAGCCAAACGGCCCATATTTAGCGCCGTATTCGCCGTAATCGGTGCAATTCTGACAATCTTCAGTGGTTTTTTCATCAACGCATAACAATCCATTATGTATCAAATATTTTTTTCGTCGATCTAAATGGTGTTTATCGACTAAACTAATGATTGTACTTCTTTCGGTTTCGTTTTGAAATGACATTTTTATTTTATCCATTTTATCCTCCAATCAGCTCCGAATTTTCCTTGACGTTACCGATGATTTCAAAATCTTTCATATTGCCAATTTCATAATAAGCAGGGGCGACATTTTTGGGATTAACAATATCAATTTCTGCCCTCAGAGTATCTTCGTTAAAATGAAATATGCCTATTCTTTCTTTCCAACAATTTCCACTACGTACTTTATATTTTATCACATGAAAATCATAGTAAATCTCGTCACCGTGAATGTCGGTTTTGCCGGTGAATTGATAAAGCTCTAAACTACTATGTTTAAAAGGTGATGGGATTAAATCTTTAATACTATTAATCGTTAAAGCCATTCCTGAATCTTCATCCCACGCAATATATTTATTCATTGTCAGCCTCACTTTCCATAATCTCTAAACAATTCATTCTGCAATAAACTAGGGCCTCTCCCCTAGTGGCGAATGAAGCGATCCACATTTCTTTATCTTGGGAATTGGCAACAACCCACAGCCATTTTCCTGTTTCGTTAGTATGACTCAAAATTACTTTGCTGAATAATCGATCAATATTTTCTCTATATTCATTTATTTCTTTAGGGTTCATTTTCAATCCTTCCTTTCAAACCTTCCCGTCATATTCAACTACTTTAACGTTTCTAACGGATGTTGACCTTTTATCAGGTTTATATGTTTCAAATTCGACCATAAACCTTGTTCCACATTCCAAACAAATATGCGGGGCATGTCTATTTACATCAAACAGGACATCAGCAGGGCAATCATCTAAATTATATGTTCCAAACATACAATCCCCGCTTTTACTTTGACATTCATCAATCGCGCCACATCTGGGGCATGGAACTAAAACTGTATCATAGCATCCCATTATTTCTTATCATTCCTTTCAAACCTTTTCTAAAGCCGCTTTCAGAACCTTTTCTATCGCATCCCAATATCTTGCATAATCTTCCAAGCCTACGTTTTGAGGAATAATCTTTAATTCGGCTGCCTTTTTAACAGCCGCGTGTAACACTTCAATTGGTATTTCCATTACTTTTCCTCCTTGGTTTTGAAATATTTGTCAAGGGCTTCCCTGACAAAATGACTCTTAGATTCTCCTGTTTTTTTCGATAGTTCCCTCAGCTTTTCCCGTTGCCATTCCGTCAACTGGAAAGTATCTCTAACAAGTTTTATTCCACCGTTTACTTTTGCCATGTCTGCTCCTCAATCAATCCAAATTCGTTTGCGGTCGGCATAATCATAAAGATTATTTAAAAGCCGGTTAGCATAATCAAGAGGCGAAAATACATCGTCTCCTTCGGGTATGTTTCTAAATTTCTCAGTTGAAAACCCAGCAAAACAAAATTCTGCTTCCAAAACATCCGCGATTGAATTCATTGATTTTTGGATGCTTTCGTGATCCTCCTTTTCAGTAAATAAATGTTTGATTTTTACTTTGCGAATCCAATTTCCCATTTCCATTCCACCCTTCATATTGTTACTTACATTTTATCATCACAATGTAATCATGTCAAGCTATAAAAAACACCCTCATTTCTGAGGGCTAAAATAAAAAGAGAAGAGCTCGAACCCCTCCCTTTTCATAATAGATATTATATTTTCCGTATTTTTATTATACCATATAAATCCAAAAAGTAAAATACAAATTCCCTTATTTTCGTTTCGGGCTTGAAAGTAAAATATAGATTGCCACGTTGACATAATTGTGTTAATATTACATTAAAGCCAAGTAGCGGATAACGCTATTTGCTGCCGCCCACAAATCACATCTCCCGCCAAGAAGCCTATGATTTGTGGGTTTATTAATTTACATTATACTCATCAAAACAATCGCCGCAATCAACAACCCGCGCTGGATTTTAAGGCTAACCACTTCCCTGTTGACCTTCTTTTTGTATTCGATCAAGGATTGATTGTTGCTCTGCAATAAGGTCTGCGCTGCTGCTAACTGCTCCTTGAGCGCTACTGATTCGGCTTGATATGTCGCCAATTGAATCGTTAACTGCTCCAACTCCTGCTGATATTGTCCCAATTTCTGTTGTGACGTTTGCAAGTCCGTCTGAGATTGCGCCAAGTCCGTCGATAACTGATTGTTGAGTTGTTGCAACTGACTGGTAATTTGCAATAATCTTGTCAAGTCCGCTTCGGATATATTGTAATTCGATTCGGCAAAAGTAATACAAGGCAACAAAAACAACAGAAACAGCGCTAAGACAACCGATACAAATTTTTTCAAACACGGTTCCTCCCTCCTTGCAAAAAGGCGGGTTTGCCCCGCCTATGCGTTATTCTGACGTTTTGTTGAGACCGATCACGTTTAACACTTTGATAATAGCCGCTAAAATAGTATCATCTTTGACGGTCGGGGTTAATTTGACGATAATGCTTGCGGTAGTAACCATGGAGGTTACAGCCAAGGCCAAATGTTCCCAATTTGTAGTTAACCAATTAATAATAGTGGTCATAATTAAACATCTCCTTTAATTTATTTTATTTATTAAAAAAGACTCGTTAGATCAACCGTTCCAACGCGCCTTGTAACCCCTAGAATCTACATGGACAAAATTACCTTTGGGATAACGTCCAATCCCATCAAACCCGCATTCTTCGGCTATTTGTGCTAACTCATTGACTCCGATTCCAACGGCGCTAAGATCCGCTGCTTTGCAGTACATATGCGTGGAGTTTGTTGCTCCTCCTACGTCTTTATTGTGTCTCGGGCATCTGAATCCACAATTAACAACAATCGGTTTTCCTACCTTCTCGCGGATTTTGTCAAGCAGAATCAACAGTTTTTCATCCATAACCGGATCTGGCTTATCCTTACACTCTTTGCCCTTACATCGGAACTCCGAAGGTTTGAAATATTTTGATTCATACATCCTTCACCACTCCCCTTCCGATCAAATAATCCTCCATCTCCGCCTTGGTCTTAGTCACATTCCCGTTTGCGCCCAATTGAGTCAATCCATCAAGGCACACCAGGCTACACCGCATTGTCATTTTGATATCATTTCCGTGGATCTCAATCCGTTCCGTCGCTTTTTCTATTCTCCGCGCCACCCGGTATAGAAAATAAAAAACGCTTCCAAGTATTGAAAGCACCGTCGAAATTGTTATTATGTTTATCAAATTAAACGTTACATTCAAATTACCACCGCCTCTCACCATTGTTATTTACCATAATTTACCTATTGATATTTCAGCGTGAGGACGATATTATTTATTTGTCCCCATGCCTAAGCCATGTGGATGATTGAGAGGTGTTTCCCGTTAGCGCGGGGACACCTCTAATTTACAAAGTAAAACCCGGTCTTTGGCCGGGCCAAGTCAAGCCGTCACTACTTCCCCGCAATTCGGGCAAAGCCACGTCCCGTCTTCCTGCAATGTCATTCTCGTCCGGCAAATTGGACAACGTTTGACTTTAACCAACGTTTTCGGCACATTACTCACCTCCCACTATTTCCGCTTTATCCGCAGTATATTGAGTCAAAACATCCGCCATTTCGAGTGCTATATCTGCGGCAACAGTGGCGCTTCCTTGGGCATTTGCAACTGCCCAGTCTTGGCCTAATTTTGTGATATAGGTGTCATATTCGGCTTGTAATGCAGTTAGTTTTTGAGCCTTTACCGCCGTAATATAATCAGCATCCTCCGAAACGTCAACCGCTATGCCATCCTGCATTTCCTCATAGGCTTCCAAAAAATAAAACGCTTCGTCCGTTTCGACCGGGGTCATGCCCTGGTGTAAACAGACAAAATCCGCTCTCTCGGTGTCAGTATATGGTTTGTCAAGTTTGTAACTCATAATTTACCTCTTAAAATCCTTTTGTTTCCCAATAAGATTTTCTACTTGAAGAACTAGCTTGGCTTATTGTAATAGTAGTCACTGTTTTTGCAATAAGAACAGGCGCGTTTGATGTCCCGCCACCAGTATCTCCCAAACCCTCAGCCGCTAACAAACAAGTAAAATTTGTATCTTTGTGAGTTTTTAAGAAAGTTACAGTGTGAGAAGTGGTTAATGCGTTTCCTAATCCCCCTTGTTCAATCCAGCCATCACTCCAAACTTTGTACCAACTAGTACCATTAACATAGCTAGTTACAACCCGCTTTTTAAACACCCAGCCCGTACCGTTGTATGTAAATTCAATCTGCGCACCTGTCGGAAAATAAGCAGGATAAGTGGCGCTTGCGGCGTTTCCGTCCTCGTGATAGATCGAAAGAGCGCCGGTTGAATTTACGTTTAGTGTCGGAACTGCGGTGGTGTTGCCGTTTGTGAATGTCACTAAGACCGTGGCTCCTGTCTCAAGGGTAAACGAAGTTAGGGTGACGGTTTTTGCGGCAGTTGCGGCGGCGGTGGAAGATGTACCAATTCCCACTCCCCCCGAAGGATCAACCCACTCAATGTCATAGTCAGTCGCGGATTTTTTGGCCGGAACCTGCCCTGTAGTACCGCCGGATGGAACGCCCACGCCATCTGCCCCGTCCGCTCCTGCAGCTCCGGTTGCACCTGTTGCGCCAGCTGCTCCCGTTTCTCCGGTCTCTCCTGCTGGGCCTGTTGCGCCTTTGATGTTGCCTTCAAGTACCCACGATCCAGATACTTTTGTATAAACATCGCCATTAGAGGTGTTTAGGTAGTAGTCGCCATTTGCGCCAGTTTCGGACGATGGGGCTCCCGATCCATTGTGCCATTTTGTCGCTGATTCCAAACTGCTAATTTGCTGATCGGTATATTTTTTTGCCTCGTTTAATGTCCAAATACTCAATTACGCCACCTCCTGCCATGCCGAACCAGTCCAATAATGAGTAGTCATTACATGGGTAGCGGTATTTATTGCAATTCCAAAAGCTCTATCAGTTGTGCCAAGGACTGGAGGAGTGTCGGTACTTAACCATTGATATTCCAGTATGCTCCCATTTACCGCAACTGGTGTAACTGCGCTTTGCAGTTGCGACAATACTTCCGACAATGTAGCTTGAGTAGCAAAATCTTTCCCGGCAATTGTTGATAGGGATGTATTGCCAGTTGTTTGCAACGCCGCTGTCGCCGGGGATATTTCAGTTCCCGATGAATTAAACGGCACTACCGGCATCGCTGCCAGACCCCATCCGCTTATAGTACTATAAACATAATTTTTACCCGTATCTCTTTCAAACCCGGTCGAACCATCATTGCAACCAGTCGGTTTGGTATCGGTTGATAGCCAAGTGTATCTGGTGATAGTCGCAATCGTTTCGTAAGCCATTTAAGCCACTCCTTTCAATATAAAAGCCGCTGCGGTTGCAACGGCTTAGTAAAATTTCCCAAATCTCTTATGTTTTTTAGGTTCGGGTTCAATGCCTAGTTTTTCCAATACATCGTTCTTGGTTTCCTTAATCTCACCATCGACTGGTGCGTTTGTGGCTGTTTTGGCAATTTCGTTTATCCGTTTTCGTAATTCTCGCGCCTCTTGATCTGTTTTGGCTTTTTTAATTTGATCATAAAGCTCCGACATTTCCTTGGAAGCTATATTGTATTGATGACGTTTGTTAACTGCTTCAATCGACAATTCTTTTTCATTGAACTTAGCATCAGCGGCATCGGTATCTGCCTTGGTTTTGGTTTGATAAAAACGGTTAACAATGTCATTGCTATAAACTGGGTCGGCAGTAAAGTTTCGAGAAACAGTATTGCCAAGAATTTGTTGCATTGTCCCCCTACTAGATTTGGTTGTCATTGGTAACGTGAACGCTCCGATCACCCCTGTGTAAGACCTGATGAGATAATCGGCTTGTTTCGGCGAAATGTTCAGTTTTTGCCCGATTGCCTTTGATATTTCGCTGGTGTTTTCGTCATATTGGTATTTTGGCGAACGTGTTTGAATCCCTCGAGGGACAATCGTCCTACCGGCAAAATCTTTATTGCTTGGTAAGTTGGTGATTAACGGACTAAAATAATTGTTTTCTAAAGGATTGGTCGGCGCAAAATTAGTAAGTACCGTATTGCCATATCCATCAAAAGCGTGTTGATCGCCTCTCAGCCCTCTTCGAATCCTATCAAAAGTATCCGCAAAGATAACCCCATACTCCCTTGACTTTGGAATCTTAATAAAAGTTTTCCCTTTGTCAGCAAAATTTGGAATCAGGTAATAGGTATCTTTTGACCGATTATCTAATTGCTGATAATTTTTGTTGTTTTGATTGATTAAATTTAAAGCAATTTGAGGGACAGTAACAATCAACACGCCTTTGCCAATAGTAGCTAAGGGATTTTTTTGGAACTGTCTTGCCAGTTTATCAATTCCTTGGACGCTCGGATTAAGATACGGAACAATAGCATCAACCGATTTTGTAATGTTGCCGTGCCGGGCAAAATTAACCGTCAATTCGTTGGCGTTGAAAATTCCCTGCATCTTACTAGCATAATCGCCGCCGTCACGCTTGACAATTGCTTTATATTCTGCATATCTCGGCAACGATTCAATGGATTCATTGAATTGTGATACCGCTCCCTCACCTTTGTAAAGCTTTTTCAAGTTGCTTTTTTTGGCGTTTCCCTCTAAAAAGAATCCGGAACTTCCTCCACCCAACGCTTTGTATTCACGAAACGATTCAGAATTTGTCGCCATATCCTTAGCAGCTTCGGAAAGATTTCGAATAAACTTAAACGGATTTTTCACCGAGCCATTAATGTAAGCGGTCGGAATATCGCGGGCAATGTTCTTAACGGCAAAAATGGGGTTTTTCCCGGTGATAAGTGCCTTATAGGGAGTTGTTACCATTCTGGCTATTTTTTCTGCTTCACCCGGTTTGTAATTGATCAACCCGGTCACCGATTCAAGGAATTCCGGTTTATTAATCTTCAAATAAACGGGTTTGCCGTCAACCATCACCCTGACAATGTTTTTACCGTTGAGTTTTGGTTTGTCGTATTGGGATACAAAGTTGTCCATCGTTTCCCCGATATCGCTGTTTTCAAGCGTTTTTCCAGCTTCACTCACCAAATCCGTTCCGGGGTCTTGGACAATTTCACCCCATTGTTTCATACCTTCAGGGTCTTTACGGATTGCTTCAATGATCGTTTGCCCAACTTCGTTGTATTTGGCAGCTTTAACGGTCTTATCCACTAATTGCATGGTGGTTTCAAGCGGGTTTAAAATTGGTTTCTCGCTTCCTGTAGCCTTTTTCAAAACGTTAGGTTGATTAGCAAATCCTTTGCCCGGTCTAATTTGAGTCGCCGCCGCCTCCTCTGTTGCTCGATAGGTCGGCGCATAATGGGGATAAATTTCGTTTAAATGATCCATAGTCTCTTTTGAAACTAATCCCGTTTTAACCGCCCATTCTTTCATAAAGTTTTTGTTGAAACCATCGTACTGATCGGCAATTCGTTTAAAGTCAGGAAACTTCGCTTCGTACTTGGCAATTTGTTGATCCGACATTTCAGGGGTAACTTCTTTGCCGAAAACTGGTTTTTCTTGCGTCATCCTGCCGATATTATGACGATGCAACAAATAATCATTAAACTCCTGTTCATATTGCCTTGGAACCGAATCAATAATTGCCTTATACGAACTGCCGATCTCCTTGCCTTCTTTGGTAACTAAAGCCTCTCTGAAAATGTGATTTATTGTTCCTGGAGCATTACGGGAATTGGCGGCCATGATTGCCATATCTTTGTTGGCAGTCATTTTTCCAGCGGTCTTTTGTGCCAAACCGATGTAATGTTGGTTGTTAACGAACTTCTGGTAAAAATTGTCCCATAAGGTTCGCATCGGCATTCGGCCTTTTTTATTCGTGACAATCTTATTCAGAGTCGGTGATACTTCGGAAGTTTCATTAGTAACCATTGTTTTAGCGCGTGGTTCAACTTGCTTTAAAAAAGGTAGTTCGGGTTTAGCAATAATTCCAAGTTCTTGGCCGCTTGGTCTATTTACTTCCGTTTTCCTTTGCCCTTCTTGGCCTTGCATGCCATTTTGGATCACCTCGTTTTTAGGCATAAAAATGCCCGGCTCGGGTTGAGTCGGGTTTACATTTTGTGTCCTCTTGGTCTCTACAGCCCCGTTGATTTCTGCCAACCTATTCGCATCAATTGTAACAGGTTTAACGGCTTCCACGGGCTTCTGTGATCCCTGTACTACGTCTTGAACTAACTGCTTGTTTCCGGCAGCTGGAACCTCTGATTTTTTGAGGAAAGGCAATCTCGTTTTTTCGCTTACATTTGTGGTTTTGCTGCCACCCAGTTCCAACAATTTTCCTAAAGAGCCCTGGACAACATTGGTCGCAGTACCTAAACCAATCCGTTTTACAGCGTCTTTAACCGTCATATTCGGGTCAACTGTGCCTTTGTCAATTGCGGCTTTAAGAGCTTCGGACGTGCCGTTAAACACCGTTTCCAGGCCGGCCTGTTTAGCTACTTGTTTCCACACGCTGCCCGTTCCTGTTTTTAACATATTACCAACAGGAATAGCAGCTAAAGCAACATCGAGAACCCCGGCTCCTGTTGCCGAAATGGCCGCTTTGGTTTTGTTAATTCCCTGCGCTCTTGTTTGGGCATATTGACTTCCTAAGGAATCAAGCCCTGCCGATATTAATGTAGGAGCGGGATTGCCGGTAGCTAAAGAGGCAACAATTCCGGCAACACCCTTATTGATTCCCGCATTAAATTCCATGGCGCTATCAAGAAGGCCGCCGGGTTTGATCTTTGCCTCTTTCTTGGCATTGGCTATATTTGTATTTTCTTTTTGAATCAAGCCTATAAGCTTTTTTTGTGCTTGTTCTTTACCTTTTTCAATGTTTTTTTTGCCGACCAGCATATCTGCAATTTTGTTGCCAACAGCGTTTCCGGCAACGACGGGAAGACCACCGATAACATTTCTGACGTTCTCCCCGTTTTCAAGTATATACAACCCGGCACCTTCGGCGGTTTGCTTAACTCTCCCCAGGGTAGTTTCCCAGTTGGCCTTTACTGCGTTGGTAGCGTTATTAAGCGTATTAACCGTATTGGAAATTACCTTGTTTCCGGCATCATTAATGGTATCCGCGGCGTTTTTGATCTTACCCGAAACGGTTAAATCTTCTCTTTGCTTTTGTTTTTCTTCCCATAATTCATAGGCTGTTTTTGGTTTTACAGTATTGCTGTTTTTTTGTTTCGCTTCCCATATTTCAAATGCGGTAGGCATCGATTAACACCGCCCTTATTTGTTGTTTTTATACCATACATAAAGGTCATTTTCTTTGAATTTATACTTTTTAGCAACTGCCGTTACATCCGTTGGTTTGCCTTTCATAGCTTTTCTAATCTCGTTTGCAACCATCGGAGTAACACTTTTCCCACCTATTTTGTTTCCTTTGGTTTGCGGGTTTGGTTGCGACTTTGGCTGTGGCTGATTTGCTGCTGGTTTGCTCGGTTGCGTCGGCTTTACCGGTTGCGGTTTTGTCGCCCCTTGATAATGGCCAAACATTCCAGTCACAGGATTAGACTGATTTGGTTTAAAATTAATTCCCGTATAAATGGTTTTGGTAGTATCTGTTTTCGGGTCTACCACTTTTTTAGCTTGCCAAATGCCGGGATTATTTTTTGGGTCAAGGTTTTGCATGGCCGACGAATAAGAATTAAAGCCGACTCTTTGCGCGATTTCACTGGAATTGCGTCGCATCATAGCTTGAAAATCGGCAGGAGACTTAAAAGAGCCGGCTTTCGAAAGCAATTGGTCGAACCACCGCTTGTTTATTTCCTGCTGTTCTTTGGTCAGACTTTTCCCTTGACCTTCATGGTTATATTTATCAACTTGCGCCCAAATTTTACTCAGTTCAGCACCTTTGATTTTTAACTCAAGTTGCTTTCCTTGTAAATCGAGCTGTTTCCCCTGTAAGTCCAGTCCTAATTTTTTTAACTCAATGTCGCCATTTTTGTTATCGTTTTCCCACTTAACCGCTTTATCAACAATGTCTTGAGTTACGCCATTGGGATTGTTAGCAATTAGCGTCGAGTAAGGATTGCTTTGACTAAACGTCAAGCCGCTGTAATTAAACTGCGCCTTTGGAGAAGTTTCGGAATAATAAATTTTGGCTAATTCATCCATATCAAACAAATCTGGATTTTTAGCCGCAGTTTCAAATTGCGTTTTATATCTGCTACCTTCTGGCAGACCTTTCAGCCAACCGTTTATCATATCGGTTTTAGATTGCCTCACGCCCGTCTTTTCCTGCTCGGCTTTCGCTTTGTCTTGCTGCTCTTGATAAACCTTTTCGAGCTGTCGCTTTTGTTCCAGAGAAATCGTTTTACCTTCAAGCCCAGCATAAGGAGAGCCAGCTTGGGTTTGTTGTTCGGGTGTGTTGAGCAACAAGGAAGGCGAGTTTTTGGGTTGCATCTGCTGATTAAAGTTTAGAAATGGTATAGTTGCCTTTTTGTTGACATATAAATCGGCTTGCGAATTATGCAATTGTTCGGCGTAATTATTAGCGGCATCTACGGAATCAAAAACCCCAAGATGCTGGCCGGTTTTGCGATATTGTTCAATGGCTTCCTTATCAGAAAGAATTTTACCATCCCAACTTACAGTAGGAACTAATATTTCTTTGCCATCTTCATCGAAACTCATGCTTCTTACCGTACTAACGCTTCCGTCCTTGTTTTTAACTTGCGGTCTATCGAGTAAATCAACAGTCCCCTCTTCGCTCATACCTTGCGGCTTAGCGCCGCCAGCAACCCACATATTAGGATTATTCTGATCTGACAATTGGCCTATATTATTTATTTGGTTTTGAAATTTGTCTGTTGGTTTATAACTTCCACCTAAATTAAAATTTAACGATTGCGGATTTGCAGTAAACATTTGCCCATAATCAACTGCATTGTTGCTGGACACGTTACCTGCCGTTGGAACCGTATAGGTCGGATGTTCGGTTTTATATCGCTCATCCTCTAGCGCTTGGCGCTTTTGGTTCGCCTTAACCTGCCATTGTTTCCAAGCGTTTTCTTTTTGCTGCTCTAACCGTTGCTGTCTTCCGCCAAGATATCCGCTTAACATTGGTACGCCACTTTCGGGGGATTTTATCGCCATATAACTTAACAATAATGGAATGGCTACTTTGTAAGGATCGCTTACCGCTTTTGCCCCAGAAGTCGGAATAGAATTGCCATTTTCGTCAAGCTCGGTAGGTGTTGAGGTAAACCAGTCGGAAATTTTGAACTTTTTTTTGGGATCAGACGTACTGACATTATCTGTTTGCTGTTCATTTTTATTTTTGAACCAATCAAGGATATTCACATCATCACCGGCCTTCTAAAAATCTTTTTAAAAGTCATTATTTGCCTATTCCGGCCAAACCAGAACCAAGCCCAGACAAGAGGTTGCTAGATGAACCAGACGAACCATATGCAGCAGATAAAGCTTGAGCTCTAGCAATATTAGCATTTGTGGCATTTGTAGCATTGGTTTCGTTAAGTTTCAACTGTTGCGCCCATTCATCCCATTTACGTTGATTGTTATAGGAATCCACTGCGTTTTTAGCCGCATTTTGTTGCTGCAAAATAGTATTATACCGTAGCTGATTTTCAAGTGGCAACTGTGAAATTTGGCTTTGAAGTTGGGCAATCTGTGGAGTCATGTTTAATGCGTTCTGTTTATTGGCTTGCGTTGCTTGCTCATTTGTACTTTGCAATTGCTGCCAAATATTGGCCAAGGTATTTTTTTCAGAAGTGGCTTGATCTCCCCAATTTGCTGTGCTTATCCCGGAACCAGTCAACCCAGAATTAGCCATTCTTGAAGCAACTTGATTTTCTTGCTTACCAAAATCCTTTTCAAGATTTTTCTTGGTGTTTTCATATTGCTTAGTTAAAGCGTCGTTAGAATACGCTTGATAACCACTGCCTAAAATTCTGTTTGTTTCGTTTCCGGCGTTGGTCAAATATTGGTTCCCTGCTGGAGTATTCGAAGCCATATTTTTTATGTTAGCCATTGAGGAAGCTAAGTCTGAACTGGTTGAATATTGTAAAGTATCGCCAGAATATGGAGCCCAACTGACCGGAGTATAATTAATACCACTAGCTGCTTCGACCGCGTTTTCTTGCTTTTTTTCAGCACTTTTAGCTGATTGAGCACCACCTACCGCGCTAGCTGCGGCTGCTATATATGGAATTGCTGCCGGCATTACAACCACCTTCTTTCAAATTCTTTTTTTAGCATTGATAAAACCACTACATCTTCATATTTATCACCGCGTTTAACTGCTTGCCTTTCGGTGCCTTCATAAACAAACCCGCCCCTAGAATCTAAGTCAACAGCTAGCTTATTTGAAGCCAACGGTCTGACATATACCCTGTTTAAGCCTAATTCTTCAAAAGCAAATTTCCCAACTTGCCGCCAAACAAATACGCCAAGCCTTAGACCTCTTTGATCGGGAATTGCAATTCCAAATTCGGCTTTTGAATTTTTCGGATCGACGTTATAAATATTTGCCCACCCAACCAAAGTTCCGTCATTCAGTCGAATCCCAAATTGATAATTTTGAAGCTGCGGGTTTTGCGGTTCTGTGGCGATAAAATAAAAAAGTGACTCGTCCTTGAGCCACTTTTCAACGGTTAATTGATCTTCAGTAAATACTGGAGTAAGCTTCATTTAAATTACTCCTTTTGATTTCAAATAAAAAAACGCCTAGATTTTTCTAGACGTTTTTTGTAAGTTTTATTTTTGTTGATAGATGTCGAATCGTTTTATAAATTTTTTTGGTTTATGCATAAGTTCAATATTTTCTTTAATTTTTTCGTCTGACCAATCCCACCATTTGATACGGGCGAAAGCTTCTATTTCGTCAGGTTCAAAACGATAACGAATTATTTTGGCAGGGACACCAGCCACAATTGCATAATCCGGAACATCTTTGGTCACTATTGCGCCAGCCCCAATTACCGCCCCGTTGCCAACCTTGGCTCCTCCGAGAATTGTTACATTACTACCGATCCATACATCATTACCAATAATGGTTTTTCCGTGGTCGTATTTTTCAAGCACATTGCTATCATCTTCTGGTATAAATCCAAATTTCTTTAAATAAATAATTGGGTTTCCCGTAATACAACCGATTGGGTGATTCCCGCTTATTACATTTAAACCTGCAGCAATGGAACAAAACGCACCAATACTTTTGATTCCGCAAAAACATTTAACTTCTTCAAAACCATATGAAAATTTTCCTATTGGTAGATCAAAATATTTGTGATAATAATACCGCAATAAATTATTTTTTTCTCCATACTTTTTTTTTGAACGTTTCCTAAGCACACGAAAAATTTTGCTCTTTTTCTTATGCAATTTTCTTAAAATATTGCAATATAACACATCAATGATAGATACGCCATATAATATTTTAAAATTCATAATATTATTTCCTTTGTGACCAAATTTCGTAAATATCAAGATGAGTGTAACATAAATAAATCAAGAAATCAATTATTTCCCAATGGCTCTCCAATAGGTAGTCTCAGAATAGACGACACTGTCTTGCACATTTGTAAGACTAAGCGTAAATGTGCTTACGGTTAAATTTAACGCATAAACCAACAATCTACCGCTCGCAACAACATTGTAGCAAGCGTTAGGAAATTGAATAGGAAAAGTAATGAGACTTGTATTGGTGTATCCTCCTCCGACCGCTTGGGAGCCCGAATACCCCCACTGCAAAATCAACCCATCAGGTAAATATTGATAGCCGCCAGTCCCAAACGAAGATTTAAACTGACTTGTAATTGCTGAATTCGTCAAAGCGTCGGTAGTCAATGATTTTCCATCAACATCACCCGTCACGTTCCCGGTAACATTCCCGGTCACGTCCCCGGTCAAATCCCCGGTTACATCACCGACTAAATCGGCGGTAATGGTATTGGCCGAGAAGTTACCGGAATTATCACGTTTAACACCTGTATTTACCAAATTGTTATTGGTCATATTAAGCCAATTAGGAGCAGCTCCGGCTCCTTGCGATTGAAACACATACCCTGAAGTACCAGCTTCAACAAAGGCGGTGGTATCGGCGGCGGATTGATATGGAATTCGGCTACTGCCGCCGCCTTCAAGGCTAATGGCTTTATCGGCAGTGCCTTCTAGGTCGCCGACAAAACCGGCTGTATCGGTCGCCCCTACCGCCGTAATAATCCGTGCTGCAAAGTCTCCGTTAGCGTCACGTTTGACAATTTTGCTCGCCGTATTAGTTACAGCAGCATCAGTTGATACTAAACAATAATCATTAATGTAACTTTGAATAGCCTGGATATCTCCATTAAGATCGTTACTATAAAGTTTTTCACCATCTACCCAAACTTTAGGAATGGTTAAAGCCATATAAATCACCTCTTACTAATTTAAAAAGCCTTCAATTTATGAAGGCTTTTTCTAAATTTCTCTTATGGGGTAACTTTTGATTTCTAGATAATCAATTGAATGTTTTTCAAGGCCTGTTTCTAAAATTTCAAAATAGATTTTTTGGAAGCGTTGTGCATTGTTAGTTCTTTTTAATGGTGAAGAACTAGCCGACTCCGCCATTTCTTTGCTTACTATAATATCTTCTCCCAAAATAAATTCGCCAAGAACCGCTCCCCTTCCGGAATATGTGTTTGAAAAACTACCTGCTGCCGAATGACCGGCATCAGATCCCCAACCAATTTTAAATGTTCCCCCACTGATCACGTTTATAGCTCTAATACTGTCGAGGCATTGCTCGATTCCGTTATTGCCTTCAAACCTTGATTTAAAATAAGCCGCTATTTCGTTGCCGTTATCGTTGTATCCATTAAACAATTGTGTAACATAACCGGTGTTACTTAGACCGGCGTGTAAAGTATCGTCTTCAAATTTAACCATTATTCCTATGTTCCAATCATGAATCGGATACCATTGTTGGCGTTGAGTGTCGTAAGCCATCCCACGATTACAATAATTAACGTCACCATACGGATAAAACAAAAGATAATAATGGTCGTAATATATGGCGCAACATTTATCTTTATTAGTACTTGAAATTTGGTCTAATTCCGAATCAATACTTTTAGAAATATGTTGTGCTCCAGTCGTTGCAGTACCTAGCATATCCGAATACTGCCAGACCCCATCCGGCCCAAAGAAACGAATATAACCATCTGGACAAACTGCGATTGTTTTTTGATCATAAGCCCCAACGGTTGGCCCGGCCGCAACATTCAATGTACCGGAACCAGTGTCTGCCGGTTCCCCGCCAATCCAGTAAGATTGATTTAACTTGGTTACAAATAGTTTGTCTTGGTAACGAACCATACCAGTAATATTTTGACCATCGTTTTGACCGCAAGGAACCCAGCACACAACACCAGCGCCGCCATTAGTAAAGTACCGATTGTAATAATTCACCTGTGACCAATAAACCCGCGTTGGATAGTTTGGATCTCTTGTCAACCAAAGCCGTTCTTTGTGAACCAAAAGAATATCCCCGTGCGGCTGAATTCCGATTATTTCGTTGTGATTATCTGCTGTTAAACTATAACCGTTTTCGTTGTAAAGTTTAAGTTCTAATGCAGAGCCTGTAGTCCCGGAATAAAGCCCACTACCATCACTGAAGAAATACCGGCTAAACCATGAAGTAAAACCAATTTCGTCATCAGAACCGATTTCCATAAATGTTAAGGTGTTACTGGAAACGCTTGCATCTTCAACGGCCGAAGCATCTAAGGTATCTTCGTCTATAATGTTGGTCGAATCGGCATCAATGTGGATGTCGGTATCTGCAATATGTGCCTCGTAAGCAACTCTTAAGGCATTAACAAGAACTATCAACGTTGCTGTATTTGTAGCATCGGCGGCAGTAACTTGATGTATTGAGTCCGTCCCGCCAGTATGATACAAAATACCATCTGCGTCGTGAGCGTTAAACTTTGTCTTCAAACTATTAGCATTTGCAGCAAGCGAAGAAACATAAGTGTCGGTGATAGCTGTTGGATCTTCGTTATCATCGTCAATAGTCGAATGGACTAGCCCGATTGTTATAGAAGCAGTTGAAACAACATTGTCAGCGTCGGAAGACAAATGGATACCAGTATCTTGTCTATGCGCTTCATATGTAATCCTAGCAGCATTCAAAAGAACAATTAATGTTTCCATGTCCGCGGCATCGGTGGTGTTAATCTGGTGGCTTGCCCCGGTCGCTTTGTGCCATAAAGTACTATTTGAATCATGAGCGTTAAAATTTGTTTTAAAACTATTGGCGCTTATAATCATTGCTGCCAAAGTATCAGCAGCAATTTCGGTCGGATCGTCGTTCGTTTCATCAAGCGTTATATGAACATTCCCGATAGCTACAACATTAGTACCAACAACGTTCTCTACGTCAATAGTTGCGTGACATCCGTCATCAATCCGGTGGGCTTCATACATTGTACGAATATCGTTTGCCAACGTAATTAAAGAATTCAAATTATAAGCCGCAATCGACGTGACTTGGTGGCTTGTCCCTGCGTCTTTGTGATATGTTCCATATTCGCCATCGTGAGCATTAAACTTGGTTTTTATACTATTGGCAGTAGCGATCATATCGGCCAGCGAATTGGAAGCCAAAGTGATCGGGCCATTATTAGTCGTATCTGCCACGGTGTGACTTGTTCCACTGCCTCGCGCACAATGTGCCGGATAATCGATCATTAGTTCCGTAAGCAGATTGTAAACGCCAGTAATCGTTTCTTCGCCTTCGGCGCAATGGGCTTTATAATCGCTAATTAATTCGTTAAGTAAGGTTTTAGCATTTTCATAAGTGGCATTTCCCGTCCCACAATGAGCAATATATTGTGTCCTTATTTCAGTTAACAATGTATAAATATTGGTTGTCAAAATGACGCTGCCGGTAATCCCAGAATCGTTTGCTTCAACCAAAGAAATTGTTCCCTCGCCAGAAACACTTCCGGTAGCCAGTAAATTTGTCCCGGCGTTATCGCCATAAATGTTAACTGTTCTTATACCACTACTATCAATTAGATCCCACCACAAAGTTCCGGCGCTTGCGTTTGCGTCGGTTACTCCATCTAACAACCAATCATCCAATTGTTTGTTGACATCGCCGCCAGAAACCAACGGGGTAATGTGTAAGTTATTTGAAACAGTTAAACTGAAATCCAAAATGTTATTTTCCAAATCAGTGTCGTCGGTAACATAAGTTGCTTTTGCCGTCCCGGTCAAACCAGAATCATTCGTTTCGGACAAAACGAAGGTATCGCCAGAAATACCCATGCCCGAACAAACTAAATCTTCGTCTTCACCAGAACTATTTTTATAAAATTTAACGAAAATATAATCGCCTAAATTTTGTGTATTTATACTTTCCCAAGTGCTCCAATTGTTTCCCCAAATAGAGAAATTTGATTTTGCTATTGACCAATGTAATGAACCATTATTAGTATTATCAACATTTGAACCCGTTAATGTTATTTCTGATAATTGGTTATTGGCATCGCCGCCGATTGATGAAACCGATAAAGTTGTAACCGTAGATGACGGTTTGACATCGAATACTTCGGTACCACATTTAGCAAACGTATGATAATTCGCACCGTCATAATAACGGAACAGTCCAGTGACTCCTACATCAGCCGTTAATTCCGCAAAACTGTCTAAAGTATAGCCCTTGCGCTTGGTTAATCCTAAATCATCAGCAAGGTAGTTATACATGTTGGAAGATTCGCCCGGTTCTAACTCGTTGTTTGAACCGCCTAGTTTTACGCCTCTAAATCCTCCAGCAGAAGGATCACCAATCACCCAAGTATCGATCTTACTACCTAACCCCATTTAAACCACCTGCCTAATCCATTTCCGGAAGTTCGGTATATTGCCCTTCCCCCCTGAAATGATTTTCCATTTTGCCTAATTCTTCCTCGTAAATCTGTTTCCATTGGACAAAACCTGCCTGATCGCTCCCTTTGTCAACGGAAAATAGTCTCATGGCCACATAATAAGCAAGAATTCTCTGCCACATAGTCGGAATTAAAATTGGGGAATCTTCAAGGGTTAAGTCGGCGCTCGGCCCCCCATAATATGAAAAAGAAATAGTATAAGCGCCATTTGGCAAAGGATCAATTCCCATTTTGCCGTTGACAAGATAATAATTAACAGGTTCGCCAAAAAAACCGAGACTAACGTTTTTCCGCATTATTGGATATAGCTTATAATCGCTATAACTGGCGTATTCTAGTGAAACAAAATCATCTGGTAAACTGTATTCTTGGGCTCCGTTTGTGGTCGATATAGTGCTTGACGTTCTGTAACACCGCGTTTCTCGGCAAACATCCATGTAACCCTGATTTAGCATTTCAAGTGCAAAAGTTCGGTTCCCATCATCTTCATATCTAGAAGACGTTCCTGATTCATCAAAAAGATCAAATGCTTTAGTTAGAAGTTCATTTGCAGTTGACATTTAGAACCTCCTTTCAATAAACAAACCCGGTTTGTTTAACCGGGTTACCATTGTTATTGCGGATTAAGTAGTCTTAAATACGTCCCGTCGTAAATAAAATCTGCAACAGAACCAATTTGCATATCGCCCGCCGCAACGTCCAATCCAGACGATAATTTAACGGTTTTTGCTCCTAATCCGTTTAGATTCAAAGTCGGAGTGGCCCCGGTATTTGATACGCTTATGACAATCGAAAACCTCAAACCAGCGAAATAAGCGGTAGCAAAAATCGGGACTGTCGCAGTCTGGACTTGAGCGGTACCGCCTCCCACACCGAAAACTGGAATCATGGGAGTTGGAAGTATAACATTACCACTTAAAGCCGCGATGCAGGTTGGAGCTACGACTGTAAGCGCGTTTCCGCACGAAATCCCAGCGCTTGGAACGACTCCGCTTAACATATGGGCTTTAGTTAAATCAGTAAGATTTGTATTGTTAAAAACGATATTTGGAACCGTCCCGGAATTGGTAAATAATCCACCGTTAACAATTAGTTGACCCGCTGTAACAGTAATGTTTGCCAATTCTAGATTCATATCCATGTTACAGTCTGCCACCGATAAAACCGCATCCGCTCCATTTAATGTGATCCGCCCGCCGCCGGTTAGTCCTCTAAAATAAGGGTTACCGCCAGTGATCGTCATTGCGCCGGTATAATTTAGATTCTCGAAATGTGGGAACCCGCCCTGGACAGTGACAGTACCATTGATTGACCCGCCATTACGAGTTGATCGGCTACTGCCGGTGTAAGCGTAAACAATTGTTCCGGTAGTCGCGAGATCGTAAATTTGATGCACTGAATTAACGGTTGTGGTGCCGCTAACCGTCAAGGTTGACCCATTGCCATGGATGCATATTGGAATGTCAAACGTAAGGTTTCCGGTATGCGAATATGCTCCGGTACCCATTTCCAAGGTTACGTTTGTTAGACTGGCGCTTGAAATTTTTGCTAACACTTCTGCCATTGTTGTAAATGGGTGAAATATAGTTCCGTCTGCTACTCCAGTGTTTAAAGGGCTGAGATAAATAGTGTTAAATGGTTCGCTTAAAGTTGAACCAATTTCCTGAATAACGGTTTCGACATCCGTTCCGGTAAAATATCCGCCGGAATCCACAACCGCAATTCCAGAAGCAGGGGATACTTTGATTAGCGTACTGCCTTCTTGAAAGTCGAACGTATTGTCCAAATTAGCTAACGCAGTTATATCGGCATATACGGTTGCGCCCGATTTGGCGTGTACTGTGTTTCTCGCGGCTTTCATGTTCATAAGTTCACTTGTTGAGCCGTCCTCAAGGTTTAAAACATTATCGTCCACGCAACTACATCCGGGGTCAAACAAACTATCTGTAATGTTAACTGCCGGAATTCCATAGTAGGCACCGCCCGTCAGATATACGCCGCCTCTTATTCCGGTAACATTAATTGCGCCGCCCGTCCAAATAGTGTTATGACCATAAACCTGCACGTAGGAATCATTTTTTTCTCCGTCTGTTCCGGTCGCCTCAATATTCCACGTGGCGGCGTTTGAATGGATGTCTTTGAGTTCGAGCAAAAAATGTCCTGCCATTATCTGATTAATAACCGAACTTGATGCAATACTGATATTACGAAGGGTTAGATGTTGAGATGTTGAATTAACAGTGCCACGATAGCCGGCCCCTGTAACGCCGCCGTCGCCTGCAATAGTGATAAAATCCTTTGTAAGCGTCAGATCGCCCGTGTAAGGCAGCCCCAGTTTTACGCGGATTTCATAAATGTTTGACGCGCTTGTACCGGATGGTACCGCATCGTGCGCCGCCTGCAAACTTTTATATGGGAATGATTCAGTCCCGTCTGGGGTATAATCATCTGTGCGCTGATTATTAACCCATATCGTGTGAGTGACGATTGCTAAAGGCGCTATTTTCGTTGCGTATGGTTTGATTCTTGAATCGATCAATGCAATGTCTTTATATTTCATTACATCAGCCCCCAATTAGCGCCATCCCATAAATAATAATCTTTTGTATCAGTTTCATAAAAAGTAGAACCCGTAAAAACTCCCTGAGTCGGTTTTACATCGGTTGACAATCCTATAAAATCTTTGACTGGTTCAACAACTAAACGTGTTGCCATTTAACGCACCTCATTTTACAATAGAATAAATAGTTGGTTTCAATCGTTTGTGCATATCAAAGACAGTCTCGCGATCCAAGTCACGTATTTCATTTTCCTGACCTTTTCTGATCCTTTCTTTGTCAGCTTTTAGGCTGTTGATAATGTCTTTGGCGGTTAACCTATCCGGTCTGCCTCGACGCATCGCCTCAATAACTCTGCCGTCCCATTCACCGAAAGACATTTGAACACTGTAATAACCAGTTTGGAAACCTACGGTTACCTTTTCATATTTAGAATCAAATAAAAAACCCGGAACATCTTGATATCGAGTCCGGGGAGTCCATTTTAAAACTTCATATTGCTGTGTCATTGTATTAAATTCAACCCGCAGCAACGGATCGTTCATTTCTTCTTGAAGGCGTTCAGTAGCGTCTTCCCAAATCATTTGTCGGCACCTTCTTTTTTGGCCTCGTCAATAATCGTTTGAAACGCCCGAATAGCGCCATTGGTAGCGATAATTTCACGCTGTAAATCGTTCATATGTTGCTCGGCTTCTTTGAGCCTTTCTTCAACAAATTTTATGTCCATTATTTTTCCTCCTTTTGTAAAACCAAGAGCGGGGAAAACCCCGCCCTAAGTTTATTTTTAAGCATTCGCCCAAACCGGTAAACGATAAATAGTCCCGTTGAAGTCAATCTTTAGATACATTTGATCAGCAACAAAAGCGGGGGTTCCGGCATCCGCCCACGCAGCGCCAGCCGCAGCATATGCCGCAGCGCTGAACGAACCCGCTCCAACAATTTTCAAGGCCGGGACATCGGCGGGGCCGGTAAGTACAAGTTGGTCTTCGGACTGATCCCAAAGGAACGAACAGCCAGAAGTATCGCCGTAGAAAGTTACGTCATAACCAGTCCCAGCCACGCCAATAGTTAAAGTATTTGTCAGCGTAACTGGTTCGCTGTATTTAGCAACAAAATCAGAACCGTTATAGACCGAAACACCGTAAGACGTGGTGTTAACCCAAAGGTCTCCAGCTTCTAAACCATATCCATTGATTTTACCGGCTGGTTCCGTGGCGTTCCACATAATTTTTTTACGTTTAGTGTTAGAAAACATGAAATAATCCATAAATTTATCACCCTTTCTTCAAACGAAAGGAGCGGGATTAACCCGCCCCTATTCAAAGTTTAATTAGAAATTAATCGTATTGACCTTTTAAATCCCCCAGCATCCCGCCTTGCTGAATATTTTCGGAACCCATTTGCATCGAACCGATCAGGTACGCTTCTTGAGCATCATAACCGGCCACCGGCTGCCAAATGGAATTATCACGAGTAGCTCGAAAGTCAACTTCGCGGGTTAAGTATTTTTGGTGTTTATTTAACGGCACAAACAACATACAATTGGAAGTCATATAATTTGCATCTGTTAAAGCAACGCCCTCGGCCTCAACCACTTTATATGGCCAACCATCGATTGTCGCGTCTTCGCGAAAGTAACCATTCTCAGCCTTTTTCTTTTGAATGTAAGCATCCTTGACACCTTGTTCACAAAGAATCAACATATCTTTTTTGGAAGCTTTTTTTACATTCGTTAAAAAGCCAATGAATTCATGGACATTTACAGGGGCCCAAGCGTCGGTTGGAGTCCCGGTAGGAGTACCGGTCGTAACTTTACCGGCAGAACTTACGTAAGCAACTCTGGGGCGTAAATACGAATTTCCTGCGGTCGAACGGTCGGTTTCATTGTAAAAAGCCCCGGTAGTTTTGCCATAAATCCGCGTTAATCCATAAAATTCATTGTTATAACCATCGCGGTGATAAATCAATTGACCATCCTCAAGTAAAGCAACAAGAGTATCGGCGGCGGCATTCGTACCACATTCGATGGTAAAAGTAGTTTCGTCTACTACTACGCCAATCTCTTGCGCGGTAGCCCCGGAAACAGCAACATGCGCGTTGGAATAAACATCAATTAGCATCCCGTTTCGTAAATATCGGGTTGGGAAATTCGGGCCGCACATAGCCTTAGCGCTGGAACTATCTGTATCATCGTTAACAACTACCGTTACATAAGTGTCACTAGCGCCAACAACCGAAGCGGAGGCAATGGTGCAAAGATGAGTCAATCCGCCATCTCCAACGTTTTGCCGTTCATACTCGCATTTGAGGACTTCCTTAACGCCTAAAATTTCGCCGCCAGTCTCGTCTAAGAACTTATTGGGATCGCCTTTTAGATAATCTAATAAAGTATTGTATAGCCGAATCCTTGCAGCAAGCGTCCTCGGAGTTCCTTGGTAATTCTTAAATTTGTTGGCTCCGGCCACCGGTAATGCCCCAACGCCCGAAGACATATTGCCGACACCTTCCGAATATCCGATTTGTACACGGACATCAAAATTATATCCGACGTTGACAACTCTTTCACGCGCTTTGAGGATAGAAGTAACTGCGTCTTCAGAATAAATGTAAGGTTCGATTCCAGGGACATATAAAGTGGTTAAAACAGGGGTAATACTATCAAATGTCATTGCCATAATTAAAACACCTCTTTAATATTTTTTTTGATTACTAACCTTTTTGTGCTGCCATTATATTGGCAATCATTGCAAGACCGGCTTCTTTGATTTTTGCCTCATCTTGAAATGGTTGATTGCCAATAATGGTAGGAACGCCGCCTGGCGGAGTCAATTGGGCGGTGCTTTGTCTGTTGCTTAAAATTTGTTCTTTGTTTTTTTGGACGTTAATTTTTCCGATAAATTCATCGTATTTGTCCCATCCACCCATTGCATTGGCAATTTCGTCCCTTATAAGTCCAGGCTTCATTTCTAAAACGTTCAAGGGAATGCCTTGCTTCTGGACACTTTTCCAAATGGCATCTGCGGTAACACCAGAGTCTGGATAGGTTTTTACGAATGCGTTAATCTGATCGTTAATTTTAGCCTGAATCGCCGTGTCCTTTTGTTGCTGAAAAGTCTGTTCAATGGCTTTAATCTTTGAACCATATTGTTCCTCAAACATTTTTTCGTTTTGTTGCTTATTGATTTGAGCCATTTCTTTAGCATACTCGACTGGATCACAGATATCAGCTAACTTCGCATAAGGATCTTGTGACTGCTGCGTATTACCGAACATCATCTGAGTCGCCATTTGTGGCCCGAATTTTTGCATCAAAGCTTGAAACATTTGCGGATTTTGTGACACATAGTTTTCGATCAACTGTTGCGGGTTTTCGTTGGCCTGCTGGTAAAATTGGTTTCGTTCTTGAACCTGCTCCGGCGTTAGCCCAAGTTTACGATATGCCGCAGCTTCTTGCTGGGCTTGGTTCATGCCTTTGATCGCATTTTGATATTGCTCCGGAGTGAATTGCGTTTGTCCTTGGCTTCCAGTGTCATTGATAGACGGCGTTGTTGCTTGGTCTCCGCTGTCACCTGAATTGCCATCGTAATTTCCTTCGTTCGGAGGGGTTCCGGCTTCATCACCTGGTTCTGCAAAGAATTGCAGGTTTGCTTTAAAGCCTTCTGCTTGCTCCATATTTTTCATAATAAATACCAACCTTTCACCAATTGTTTTATTTCGAGGGCCGCTTTGGGCTTGCTCGTTTTGCAATAAAAACGGAACTAGCCAAGTTGACTAGTTCCTAGATTTACCGGATTTTGTCCGGTGTTCCCAGAGGAGGACTGGGAATTATTTGTAACATCCCCTTGCTGTGCTGCCACTGGAGTAGTAGAGACAGGAGGGACGATATACGATAAATGAGATTGATAATGAAAATCCAGAGCTTTTCTAAACTCCGGATTTTGTAGGCATAACATTTCGTATTTGTGGGTTTTACGCAACCTATTAAGTATTTCAATATGAACCGTGTGATCCTCATAAGGACGGGCCAACCGATACATGGTCGGTGGTTGCGGTTCGTCGCCGGGTTCAACTGGGGGCGGATTCCCTTGCAACTTGTCAACGGGTTCAATCCCCTGATTAGCATTTTGTAAATTTATTTCATATTGATCGGTTAACATTTGCCAAGTATCATGTGCTTCTTTCCACTTGGTTAATTCCGGCGTAAATGGTGAGCGATTAAATAAAGCGTCTTGAATCATAAGCTGGTCTTGTTCTTTAAAATTACCTTTTTCGAATTCATCGTTTTCCCACTTGGCCATAGTTACATCGGAAGTATAGTCGGCATAAAGTTCTTCGAGCCCCCCACCCAAACCGCGTAATTCCAAATAACGTTTTTTGACCGCTTGGTCTTGGACATTCCCCATTAGACCCATTTGAAAGGCCCGGTCTAATTCGGCATTGCGATCTTCTGGGGCTAACAAGAAACTTTGACCAGTCGCCAAAATAATATCTTCGGATTTAATCTGATCCGGTTTGAAAGTCTCGGAAATTGTTTCGTTGTTTTCTCCGGTAATCCGGATTAAGCGCCCTTGGCTTTCATAATGGACGGCGCAAAGTCGAAGTTCCTTTTTCCAATGGTTAATAAACCCATGGGAACAGCTACTTAATAGCGGAACCGACTGGATATTATTAGCTGCCTGAAGCTGCGCTACTTGTTTCCCGCTGGTAATATTAGAAGGCGCGTTGCCTCGACTCACTTCATAATTGGAAGCAATGTCATTCATCCATTGCTTAATGGTCTGCATTTCGTTAATGATATCCATATTTTGTATTGGAGCATTATTAAAATTTGGTCTTTCGGAAGTCCATTCAATTCGCATTGTCCCGTCATCGCTTTCGGTATTTACATCGCTCCAATTTACGGTGCCTTTGCGACAATCCCACCAACCACGCGGATATTTTTTAGACTGAACCATTTTTCTATAAAGCCGGTTCAACTGTATTTGATGATCAATTAAGTAAAACAAAATTGATTTACACCAATAATCGCCTTGAATATTGACCCAACCAATCTTTGAATACGGGTTCCATTCGTCAGGATATTTGCTTGTGAGCTTTTTATCCCAAACGTCATCATAAAGAACCTTTTTTTTGCAAGAAATTATCAATCTGCCCAGTGGATAATCTTTGGTTGGTTTAAAATAAATCTCTGTAACCCGCGCGTGTCCTTTAAGCTGGTTTTTTCCCAATTGGTTACTGGAAACATCCAGAGATTTTAAAGCATTTAATTCTTCTAAATTGCCTTCTTCGGAAACATCTTCGTCCCAAGTATCCTTAATCTGTTCGATTGGCAAAGCGTTCTGTTCACCAATCCAAGGAAGTTCTTGATCATTAGGTATTCCTTTCGGGATAAGCATTTTTTGAGGAGAATTTATTTTTGCGGCAACATCGCCCATTTGAACAGCGTTGCCCTGCTCATCCATAGTCCCATAATCACCGGTGTTAACATCCCAGAACGTTTTAATAAATACGTTACCGCATGGCATGATATAACCAAGGGCCTCTTTAAATAAGCTTTCTTCATCCAAAGCGTCCCGGTAATACATCAAAAGCATTGTACTATTTTTAGCGGCATCTCGGTCATCATCTTCAGAAGTTGCCGCTCTAACTTGTGGGACTAAAAAAGGCCAATTAGACTGTATCTTAGATTCAATTGCATTGGAAATAGTTACAATATGTGGACTAATTGGTGCATTAATCGCTCCCGATATCCGGTAATTGGTTCCTGGTATTCTACCGCCATCCGCTAAATTGACCACTTTTCGCTGTTTCTTGTCAATATAAGTAAAATGGTTTTTACGACGAAATTCCTGGGTATATTCCCATTCTAATCGTTGATCGGTAAGATCTCCTTGAGCAATACATTCATCAACCAATTGCAAGGCCGATTTATTTTTATTCACGTAATCACCTGCTTTCTGGAAATAAAAAAAGACCGGGCAACTAGTCTTGCAAAAGAACTTTGCCACAGTTTTTATAATAAATTTTTTGAAAATCAGTCATTCTCAATTTCCTTTTTGTTTTGACGTTTCAGCTTGACAAAACCTTTGGCGATAATATCACAGACTTGGTCAACACAAATATCTTCTAAGCTTCCTTCTTTTGAATTATCAAAAGGAGCAATGTGTAAATGCATTAATTCATGAACTAAAGATTGTTCCATGTCTTGTTCCCAAAATGTCGTTCCCGAAACTTTATAATCGATCGGATCAAGAATCTTAATCAAAGCCGTCTTTTTTCTTAGCACCCAATTAACTCCGGCTTGCGTATCTTCACTGAACATTTCTTTAGCTCTTGATATAGTAATTTTTATATCCCAATCAGATAGACCTAAAATTTCCCTCCACTCGTTGCAAAGATTTTCAAGTTGTTCTTGATTAAAAATATAAGTCATTGCTCCTCCTATTTCGCCTTCTTCGCTATACCTTTCATAGCAGTCAATTCCTTTTGCTTTTCTGCTACCATGCTTTTAGCCGCAACTGCGGCAGCTTTTAACCGTTTTGGGTCGGCTTGAATAGCCTTAGCATCGGAAAGCACACGGGCATCGCACTGGGCTTCAAATTTTTTATCCATTCCAATAGGTCTATTTTTCAATTTAATCACATCCTTTTAACTAGCTCTACTGGTACATCGTCAATCGAAGGAAAATCCATGGTAAATTTATTAGAAACCGGTTTTTCCGGAACTTCCGGAACATTGTTAATCACATGTGCTGTTTCAGGTTTAACTTGAAGCAAAACGTCCTGCAAATATGTCATCCGGTTAAAATACATTTGTTCGTTTTTTTGGTTATTAGCCTGTTGATTTGCCATTACCGAAGTTAAAATTTTAATCATGTTTTCATTTTGAACCCATTGGTTATTAGCAAACGTCAGGAATTGTAGGACAATATAGCAAGCAACGGCTAGAGCTATCATAATTCCAGCAATAATAAACTGCTGGTAAAATAAAAAACCGCCAATGGTTAAAGCGGCGATTAAGGACAAAATTATGTTTTGGATAGTTTCTTTCATTTCGAATCCTCCCTCTTAAACAACGTCAAAATATACCCTTCCGCTCCTACTTTTTCGGTTTTTAAAGCTTCCATTAAGGCGCTTTCGGCGATTTCTTCATTACCCCGGTCTTTCAACGCTCTTTGCTTGCCGTTGGTAATAATGACAGGACGGTAGTAAATATTAATCATTGTTCCTTCCACTCCTTCAGCGCCTTTAAAAACGCGCCACGGTCGAACTTCCCATCAACATAGAAGTCTTTGGAGTCGGGTTTCCCAGTTTCTTCCGGTTCTTTTTCCTGTAATTTCAGGTAAATCGCCGTCAACAATTTAGCGTTGAACCTCGCAACTCTATCCGGAGTCCAGGTATTAGGAAAGGCGATTTCGGAATTAAGTTCCTTTTCAAACTCAGTAAAGCCATCGGTAGTCATTTTCATAGTTAATTCTCCTTTTTTATAGAAAATCATAGACATCTCTAGTCTTGATTTCTTCAAACATATCTTGCGCTATCACGTATTCCATCGAACCCTTACCAAACTTTTGTTCAACCTCAAAAAGTTTACGTTCGTTGTCGGTTTCCGGAGTGAAGTTAGGTTCGGGCCTGCTCATTGTCATATAACGATCTACATCTTGTGTGTGACTTTCACAACTTTTATCAATGTCTTCCGGATTAATTTTGGAAGAAATGCAGCTTGGATAAGTCCGTCTTGTGTTCTGACAGTCGGCGGTAAAGGTCAATAAAGCAATCATTTTACCGCCTTTGTCGGGAAATGGCTCTAACCATTCATGCAGCCGTCGCCATCCGTTTTCAAGATTCTTGTCGGCTTGTCTCATCATAATCCCATATTTAGCGAAAACCTCAGATGTGGTTTCTCCAGTCCCCCTGTTTGGTGTCCATGCGTCGCAGTCGGCAACTATATCATTAAATCGATATGGTGTGCCGGGAACCTCGATTTCCAAACCGTTAGGACATCTAACCTTATTTATAATACCGTCATCATAACAAGACATTTTAAGGATATCCAATGCCTGATTTTTGTCGGTAACTCTATGCGGGTAATATTCTCGGAAACATTTTATTTGCCCGTTGTTAAATACAAAATACCATTTGAAACAAGCATAGGAACTGAAACCGGGATCGTAAGCTGCAATAATATAGCCGGGATCTCTTCGCATCGGAACCCAATGTTTGACGGGAACGTGTACTTCCTCATCCCATTCTTCAAAGAAAGCCCCCTTGCCTATCGTTTTGCCTTCTTCCGGAGTTGACGGGTATTCAGACCTATAAGTATTAGACATGGCCTTCTTGGTAGCTTCACGCCATTCGTTGCCGCGTTTCGGGTCTAGATACCATGGCGCAAAGACCGGAGTAAATCCATTAGTACCGGCAACGGCACCGTCCCAAATTTCCTCAAATAAAGTACCACGTTTAATGGTGGATAATCCGATAACTTGCCCACCGGTCGGCCTATTAATAGTAGGATAAGCCGCATCCCAAATGTCCCTTGCATACTCTTGGAACGCCCATTCATCAATTAGGACTGAATTAGCAGTTAGAGAACGCCCGGAATCAGGAGAAGCAGATAAAGAACGGAACATGCTTGGTTCGCAGGGCAGTAGCTTTTCCTTGTCGTCATCACCTATAGCTTTAATTTGCGGGTGATAAATAGTCACTGTTAAAGCAGTTGATTCCCAAACGGGCACAGGGCTTATTGGGTGCCCTTTGTCATCCCAATTACCTTTGAAGTTTTTCTTATCAATAACTATGTAGTCGGGCAAATTGGACAGTATAAACGTTACGCGCCTGATCAACTCTTTAGCATCTTCTTCGCGCTTTGACAACGCCACTACGACCCAACCGGGCACGTATATCTCTTTGTGAGTCTCATAAGCTAAAGCAAGCCACGTAAAGCCCAACTGACGGGCTTTATAACAGATGATAAGCCGTTTGGTCAGAAAGACATTAAGCGCGTCAACTTGGTTTTGGAACTCGCCGCAATCTGTTTCCCACAACTTAAAAAGGACGGCTATTTCAGCGCTATCCCTATCTTCAATCTTGACAAAGTTCTCGATAAAATACCGGCATTCCAGCTTAGCTCGATAACATTGGATTTGCTGCAATGACGGGACATTTTTTAAATCGATGCTCACATTAAGATTTCCCCTTTTTATGCTCGACTTTTTTGGTCTTGCCCGCTATTTTAACTGGGGTATTGCCGGGAGACTTTTCAAATTCCCCATGAATATGCCCGTATGCAAGCCATTTCTTGTAATCAGCTTCTGATTTAAAATCTTTGGCAGTTTTAGACATTAAAATTACCTCCTACTTAATTATTTTTTTATTTGCTAACAATCCCGTCTACACCCTCTACAATAACGCCAAGCAATATAACCATGCCAATAAGCATCCATTACAATTGCTCCCTTAAAAAATAGTAAAGTAAGCCATATATGAACTTACCGGAATGCTCTTTTGAAACGAATGACACATTAAGACCGAATCTGCACTGGAACGTCAACAGCGAGGCCATAAAAGCCACCGAATTCAAGCCTGTTTTATACTTGCTATCAAATACATCTTGATAGCTACCGCCCTCGATTAAGAGGTATTTACGGCAGTTAGGGACGCGCTCAAATTCCCGTTCGAAACGTTCACGGGATTGGGCTAGATTGCCGCTTAATTCCTCTAACGACGCTTTACGCTCGATGATAATCTGCCGGTCAAAGTACAGGTCGCGGACTATGCCTAAGTCCGGATTGGCCGGGAGCATCACGCTGTAATCTCCTGAATCAAGTTTGTGGGGCTTGAATGTAATATCTTTGCTGTTGAAGTAGCTAGTTACGTGTTCATTGACGTTTTCGCGCGTATCAACCAGGATAACGAGACTTTTTAAGAGCTGCTTTTGCTCAGGGTCGGTGTAATGATAGTTGTTAATCATCTGTTACCTCGATTAAAAAAGAACTAATGCTCTTGGTTGCGGCTGGTTAATGATAACCAATTTTCTTTCCATGCACGTTCTCATGGCAACCAAGGCACAACACTTGCAAATCTTCGTCTTTTTCGTGCTTGAAATTGTCGTATGTTAAATGATGAAGATGCAATTCGCAATTAGTAGCGCCGCATATTTCGCAAACAGAGCGTTCCGAAAGAATACGTTTGCGGAGTTTGCGCCATTCTTTGCTATGCATGTATATTTGATATTCGTCGTTATATGAAACACTTGTTTCATATTCAAAATATGTCTTTTCGTACACTCTGACAACTCCAGAGTTAATATTAAAAGCTTGATTAGCTTTACCGCTAACGTTTTTATTGTTTTGTATATCAACCATCTTAAGATCTACAAGTTTATTAATCAGTTGTGCAGTAATGCTTTTATCAATTAACATTCCATTGCCGTCTCTCATACGGTGCCATAATTCCCAAAAATAAAATTTTATCAATTTGGTTCCACCGGCATCAAACAATAAATCGTAGTATCCACAGCAAATTAGTTTAAGCTCAATTAAGCTTTTGAAGCCTTCATATTCTGTTTCCGTTAAACAATCATTTGGCAAATTAATATCATAATTGTACTTATATGGCATTTCAATCATCCTCCTAATGATTTATCCTTTAAAATAATCCGGCCAGGCGGTGGAATTGCCGCTTTTCGCCCCGTCGGGCTAGGCCGAAATTTTAACCTTGTTTGCTTTTACCTTTTTTAATAAATCTACCGGAAATAAAATAACCCTCTGAATTATTGGTCAGAAGGTCGTATTTTTTAAGGTCTGTCAAAATCTGGTTTAACTTAATGTGACTGCAAGTGAACATTTTCCGCAGGTCATCGTATTTGAGTTGTTTTTTGGAGCGTTTATTAATCAGTCTGCCCGTCCCCCACTCGACGAACTCGGCTAGGCAAACCAAGTAGCCAATTAATTCCTCAACGTTTTTAACTCCCTGTTCTCTTAGCTTTTTAACCTCATTAACCATAATCATTATGTAAGGTTTTTTGCCTCCTGTGTTTTTGGGCGGCGGTTTTTCTCCTTTTGGCTTTTTCGGATTAACCCAAAAATCATATATAGGCTTATCGTCAAGTTTTATCGTGATGTGTTGTACTCTGTTCGGCATTTCCTCTCTTAGAAATATAACCTCTATTTTAGCTGCGCTTTTGTTACCATTTAAAAACTCTAAAAATTCTTTATCCACGCCGCCACCTTCAAACTTTTAAGGTAAAAAAACTTTACCTTTAAAAAACGGGTTCCAACCAAACTGCTGTATACGTTTCCTCTGTTTTGGCTTGCATTTGCTTTAGTAAGTAGATCGGCGAAGCCTAAAACCAAAACCTAAAACCACTTAACATAAAACTCTTTGAACATATGTTTGGGTCATATAATACATGTTATGCAGTGTTCAAAATCTTGTTTAGCTGGTTTTTTCCAAGTTTACATCCGTTATGGTTTTATATACCTTCCAGATCGCCTGTTTTATGCAGTTTTAATGTATATTTAGTTTAAAATTGCATAATTATTTGTTTTTCAGCGACTCCATAATTCGAGCTGCGTCCTCGATTTTTTGGCGGTCATCGGGGCTTAGGTTGGCGAAATCCTGATAGCTAAAAGGCACGGCTTGGACTTGTAAAGGACTGCCGTTGGGGCCGGTAAGGGCCATCTCCTGTTTGTCCGACCAACCGTAATTATTAATCAAACCAAATTTAGCGCCTCTGTCATTGCCTGTGTAGAGTTGCTCCTCGCTGTAACGCTCACATTTACGCCTTGCGCGCATTATTGCGGGAAAAAAGTTGTCCTTATAGCTATAATTTAGCAGTGTCCGTCTATCTATATCTAAATAATCAGCCAGCCCAGACAGGGTATATGGTAATCTCTCTTTAACCTCTATGACCTCTCCAGACTTGGTTACTATCTCCTTAACATTGCCTGTATCGCAATATTTAAAATAATCATCAATTTTGGTCTGTAGCTCCTTGACCGTCTCAAATTTTAGTGGTCTACCCATTTTGGTTTTATTGCCATCTGTATTATCAAGCGCCGTTGTATTGTCGTTGCATCCGACCTCACTTTTTACAATCTCGTCCATCTTTATCACTCCTCACAATCACCAGCCTAATCGCCGGGTTTGGTCTCCAATAAAAATAATTCCAAGTTGCCGGTACTAATTCTTTCATTTTCTTTTCTTCCCTTCGCGCTCTCTTTCCGCCTTGTATATCTCGGTTATCAGCCATTCTCCGCCGCAGCATTTAAACACAATCTGTCCCGGCTCGTTAGCTATTGGCTTGTGACAGATAGGGCACAGAAACATCATCGATATATCCTCCAAAACGGCAATAAAAAAACCGCCCATATTTGGACGGCTTTCATAATTCTTTTTTGATAATATTATTATATCACAGAAATTAGGATTATTAGTACGCAAAAAGTACCAGAGTATAATCGCTCTAGCTTATCTTTTGGGCATATTTTGTACCAAGGCTCAAAAGCCATTTTGTTTTTGCTAGTACCGATTTTCTCAATTTGAATGTTTCTGTTCTCCCCCAGTTTATAAGTATTGGCACCATCTCCATATCACGTTCCATAAAATATCGATAATGAATAAACAATCTCTCATCCCGCGTCATTGTATTTAGGCAATACTGAATTAGCTTTAATTCATCTTCAAGGTCTGCCCGTTCTACCGCCATCTTTTCGACTTGACTTTCCCCACTGTGATATATTGGGGAAAAACTTAATATTTGTGTGTTTTTCGGTTGTAACATAAATAATTTGTACTTAATTTTTTCATATCTACGATACATATCTTCAATGTTTTTAAAGGTGTTCTGCATTAGTAGCCCCTCCTTTAATCATCTTTTGTATAATTATACATCAATCCTGCATATTATACAATCCTAAAATATGGAAATACATCAAACTAATAAAACATATACAGTTTAGCTTGCGTTTTATCGTAATCCATAATTAAACCTATATGGTTGTTATGAATAATCGCGTAGAAAATGTATATTGAACCCTGCATTTAGACAACAAAAAAGCAGTTATCATTTGATAGCTGCTGTCTTATCGGGCAAAAAAACAACCGGGTTAATCCCGGCTACGTAGCTCGTTAATATAATCCTTAACTTTAGCGTCCTCGTCATCGTTGAGATAATATTGGCGACGTTTGCGCCCTGTCGCCGGTCGCCCGGAACCCTCGCGTGAACCACCCCAGCCATTGACCTCTGACCAATGCCATTTTTCTCGATCAATGTATTCCGGCTCGTCGCCAAGATTGTCTTTTGTGTAAGTAACGTATGATACTACATGCAATTCGTTGCCGCTTTCATCAAACAGAGTGTAATATTCGTCATTGATTGACCCATCGACTTCATTGCGATTTTGGACGTAACCGGCCTTTGAAAGCAAGTTGCGTCCGGTTTCATAATCCATTTTTTTAAGCTCAGTAAATTTGATTTTCATTTTATTTTTCCTCCTTTTGATTTACCAAGTGTGTTGCCGGGTGGTCTTGACTGTCCCGTCAGGCATTGCCCACTCGTTCATAACATCCATGCTGCATTCCTCGTTCGGGTCGTTGCAATCGGCCATCCAGCGACTGATTTCAACCGGTTTTCCGGTCTGTTTGGCTTCGGTAAACTTGGCTTGGAGCGCCGCTTCTTTCTCGGCTTTTTGAGCGGCAACGGCATTCAATTTCGGTTTGGCAAACTCCGCCGCTTGTGTATATGTAAATTCCTCGCCTAAGGCTTTAACCAACTCGCCATCTACCAGATAACCCCAGCCATTAACATATTTAGCAAGTTTCAACTCTTCCAACAATTCGGCCTCAATTCCCATAATCTCATGCCCTGTTAGATATTCACCATCGTGATAGCTAACTTTAATTTTAGTTTTTCCGGATTTTAAATCCGCAATCTTTTGCGCTTTTTCAGCAACAGCTTTTTCTTCTATCGTTTTTTCAAAGGCTTTAAATGCCGCGTTTACTTCGTCAAAATTCGGGAGAAAAATCCCGCCGATTTTCTGGGTTTTACCGTCGATTTTGATTTCTATGACTTTCCAAAAAACCAGCGCTTTTTTAGTTTCGTCAAGATTTTTAGCAACAAATTCTTCTTGCCCTCTGATTTGACATTTGATTTTTGTTTCCGCTTTTAGTTCTACTATTTCGATACTAACTTTCCCAAATGATTTTTCGATTTCAAATTTTGTATTCATTTTTCAATCCCCTTTCTTTATCTTGATATAAGTATATCATATTCAAGTTTGGAAGTCAACTACATATTTCAAGTTTATATAAAAAAACCAGGAATTAATCCCGGCTGCGCATGTCTTTTAAAAACAATTTGACCTTGCTGTACTCATCGTCGGTCATTCGCAACGCCCTGGTTGGCATTGCACCGGTCGCCGGTCTACCTGCGCCCTCACGCTTGCCGCCCCATGTGGTTAGTATCTTTGTCTGTAGGCGCTGCAGGTCTTGGGGATATCCCGTGTCTGATATTTGTAGATGGTTTTGCGCCGCGCGATAAGCTCTTGTGGCCTTTGCCCCAGATAGTTTGTCGCCAGTCGCCTCGTAATATTCAGCTTGCTTATTCATTTTTTCCCTCCTCAAATTTTAACATTAAAACTAATTTTTGATTGGCTCGGCTTGCTGTAGCCGTCGAAATGCGTTCTAGCTCAGCTTTTGCGGCGCTGTCACCAAAATATGCTTTTTGCTTAGCATCCCATGTAAAACCACATTTTTTAAGTAAATTTTGTGCTGGATAAGTATTGCCAGTTACTTTAATCATTTATAACAACCCCTTTCCTTATCTTGATTTAAGTATAACATAAATCATTGATTATTGCAATGCATTTATCAAAATAATTTATAAAAAAAATAAGCCGGAATCACCGGATATAATGCCTATTTTCCGCGTCCAACGCAGCTTTAACTGCTGGATAATGGATGTTATCAGGCGTTACCCTGATTAAATCTTTTGCGTGGTAGTCAGTCATTAGATCGCTATCGTTTTCGACCGTCAACCCCTCAATTGCCGGAAACCGCTCATAATCTTTGGCATATATTGTAATCGTTTCGGCTGGTTGATTGATCAGCTCTCCGGGTGAGTAACTAGCCCTATACAATTTACCGTCCGGTTTTATTCCGTTCCACAAAAATTTTAGCATCCTTAATTTTAGCATCCTTAACAGCCTCCTTAAATAATTTAGTAACCTTTTCAGCAGTCAATCCAACCTCACTAGCCCGTCCTGGGAATATCCTAACAACCCTAGATGCCAAATACCAGTCATTTTGGGCTTTACCTGCAAGGATTTTAAAAACCTCATCGGCATCGCCCATTTCGAAACAATCGTCAAAACCCCTATCCAATTTATAACCTCGTTTAATCATGCTTGCCGCGATTGTGGCCCGCGCTTTTGCTGACTTTGCTTTTGTTGCCATCGACATTTTTTAATCCTTCTTTCTGCCCAGACTTGGAACCGGGCTGCGCATTACAGCCCGAAGGCTGTCCTCTGCTTATGCCAACCTGCAAATCAAATCAAGATATTGTTTTCGATGTTCTTCTTTGCCGTTCCAAACCATTTCGTATGTCAATCCTAGGTTTTTGGGAGTTATTTCGCAGCCATATTTAATTAATGCTTTTTCGGCCTCAATTGCCGTTTTTCGGCTCGGCCATGTTGCTGACCTATCCCAAGATTCTAAAACAATGCCGTGCTCTTTATACAGCTCAAAAACCTTTTTGCAATAGGAATCAAAATTATTATCTGTCATTAAATAGTCGCTATTCGGATTTAAAATCCTTTGCCCAGAACGCTCTTCCCAATCATTACTAATTAAATATTCGTTTTCAGCCAAAACTTGGGTTTTAATTTCCTTGTCAAGCTTTTCTGCGGTTTCCTGTGCCGCCTTTGCCACTAGATAGGCAATTTGTAATTTTTTAAGAGTAGTTTTATTGTATTCCATGTCGATTTTCTCCTTTCACCTTATAAAAATTATCAAACTGTATAATTGATATCCCACTAATCCTAAAATCCCTGCATACACCATAAATCCTATCGCTCGCATGAGTCAAACCTCCTTTTTCTACCGGATCGGCTCCGGTTAAAACTCTCCCACATTAAAAGTATCGCCGGTTTTGTTGAAATCAGGAGATACATCTTGACCACATTCGGGACAAACTTCGGGATAATTATCGCTGTCCGAATCTTCATACCAAGTATGACCGCATATTTTACAATGCCATTCTACTAATATCATTTTCATCTTTAATCTCTCCTTTCCAGTCCCCTTCTTAGGGTGAGGATTGCTCCCCCGCGCGATTCTTACGCCGACTAATTGTATCTGCCTTTGTATCTCACCGCATACGCCGCAGTTATTTGGCCACTTTGTATCAGATGATACAGTCCTCTAATCTTGCCAAAATGCCGGTTTACGTACATTTGCATAGTCATTTTTTTCATCTCAATTTCCCCTCTCCTTCGGTCTGCCGGACTTTGACCGGCTATGTGCATTAAAAACCAGTGTGAATCCGGTTAAGCTTTTGATATTGCTAAAACATTTACATCCTTAACAACTTCCATCAACCACTTAACCATTTCATCTTGATTGTTAAAATGTTCATTTCCTACAAGCCCACGCTCTCGGCGCAATTCATAACTTACTATATATTTCATTTTCCCTTCCCCTCTCGTTTCTTGATTACATTCTTATTATACCGTATATACTTCTATACGTCAAGTACTTTTCAAAAAGTTTTATTTATTTTTTTTCTGCCTTTTACCTGCGTTTTTGTTTTCCTTCTATATATATGCGTTTTTCTAACTCCTTTGGAGCGCGTCCAGATCTGCCAAGTAATTATAATGTGATTGCGGTAACGTTTTTGGCCGGTAGTAGTAGTAGTAGCAGCAGTAGTAGTAGTAGTAGTAGTAGTAGTAGTAGCAAAAACTTGACGGGTAAACGTATATATGGTACAATCAATTAAAAGGAGGAATTACAATGCCTAAATTTACAACTTATTTGCAACCGGAACATATAAAATATTTGCGTGAAAAGGCTTACGAAGAAACTCAAGCCGGGAAATATACCAGCGCGGCCAATATCATTCAACATTTGATTGAAGCTGATATGAAAAAAAATAATAAAAGCGAAAATAATACTTGACGTATATACGTACATGTAGTATTATAGTAGTAGGAAATGAAATTGAAGGAGAGTGTTGAAGATGAAAATTTGGTCGGCATACATGGGTTTAGAATACGACACACAAGAGTTAGACAACAAATTTGGGACAGTCCAGGTTGAGGACAAAACATTGTATCTCGTTCAACTGCCTTATATTGATGGGCAGGATGGCGAATACCATCGGGCTTCGGCGATTGATGCGGAAGGCGAAGTTTATCAAGTAACATGGGACACAAAAGAGGATTGGGATGGTGACGATGGAGGCGACGCTTGCAACTGGGAGGATTGCACGGTATATAAAATTTAGCAGAGAGCGCCCTGCGGGGCGTAATGCGCCAGCGACCGTCTCAAGCCGGTGCAAAAATTGAAGGAGATGCTTAAAATGAAGAAAAATTGGTATCAAATAGACCGGCGTAACGCTAACGGAACGCTTGCAAGCTGTGTAATGGTTGAAGCTCAATCCCTTGACGATGCAATTCGCGCGGAGCTTGGCAGCGATTATGCCGATTATACAATAAGCCGCCGCCGCATTAACGGCAGTATTGCCGCCAAAGCGGAATGCCCGGCTGAAACGGCATCTTATATTGAGGTTTGCAGAGCAACACAGTAGTATTACCCCGTCGCCGGCCGGGTAAAACCGGCTGGTACTACTACGCCGGTTTTACCCGGCAAAAAGGAAAATCAATGGAAATATCAGAACGTCGCAAAGCTAGGAGCAAAGGCATTTGCTCCGAATGTGCATCTCGTCCGGTCGCCCCTGGAAAAAAGCGTTGCCAGCAGTGTATTGATGCTAGCAATGCCAGAAAAAAGGCAATTGTCGAGGAACGCCGCGCAAACGGTTTGTGCATTTGGTGTGGAGCGCCAGCCGTCCCTGGTAAATCTAGGTGCCAAAAACACTTAGATGCTGCAAAAAAATACGCAAAGCATAATTACCGTCCGCGCTCGAAACCAGCACAATCAGATGTTCCCGTCAAAGGAGCAAATCTGTTTTTAAAACGTATGGAAGAACGGCTGACAGAATCGGAATATAATGCGTTTGTCGCTGACAGAACCGCGCACGAAATATTTGATTTTGTCGCTAAATTGATTAAAGATCATGGTAATAGTAATATTTAGCCGGTAGCCCCGGCAAGGAGAATAAAAATGGAAAAACTAAGAGAGATAACCAAGGAACGGTGCGAAGAAATGGGGCGCGAAGCTCGTTTATTGAAACTACATTACAGCGACGAAGTGAAGAAACAATTAGAGCAACTTAGGAAGATTAATAATATCGATATTAAATACTCTTTTGATATGCTTAACGCCTGGTATGCAGGTTGGCACAATGCGCATTGTGCGTTGATCCTTGCGCAAGGCAAAGGGGCCCCTCATTTATACGAGCATCGCTCCGGCGCGGAAGGCGAGGCCAAAAAACGACTGGAAAATTATCTTGATATAGATTGTTTCCACATCATGTTTTGCAAAATAATCAAAAAATTTACTATTACTTGCGCGAAGATTGTAGCTTGGAATGTGATATGTTTGACACAGATAGCTCCGTAACTACAATACACCGACCGTACCCCGGAATCTCTGAGGAGGAGCATTGGCTAAATTCGCGGGGCTGCTTGTAAAACCTAAAATCCCGCCACGCCAATACAGCCCCACCCGCGCCTAACAGACAAAAAAGCCGGTCAACCCGGCGAAGGAGGAAAATAAAATGAGGTAGTAGTAAAAGACCACCATGACGGTGGTCTTTTAATATAGCAATTTATTGTAGTAGTAGTTGCATTTTTTGGAGGGCTGAGTCGCGTTTATCGATGCAAGCTCGACGACTATAATGTACCATCACAGATATTTTACTCCAATTGTAACCTTTTATGTAGTAGTATTCCACAATCGTTTTTTCCTCCGGCGTTAATCCGTCAAGCATAATATCAATTACCAAAATGTCATTTTGTACCCTGCTCAAATCACATTCCAGTTTTTTTATCGTGGCATCTTGTTGTAATAGTAGTAGTACTTTTTTATAAACCGGATCGCTTGTTTCTGTCCCATGCGGCATACCGTCATTGTTTGCCGCGGCTAGAGCTGATCGCCGGTTTAACTCAGACTCTAGCCTTTTGCTTATTATATCTTTAGCGGTCAACATATCGTTGTAAGCCCTTAGTGTCGCTTTGATGTCCATGTTGCTGTCAATCTCAACCATGATACAGTTATCCATTTTGACATCAAGATTGCCAGAAATGTCTGCCGCAAAATACTGCTCCTTTAGGTTATAAAGTTTGGTTTTTGTCATCCTTGCCCTCCTTAATGGCTTTATATAACACCATAACCAAATCATATATATATTTCCTTAACCATTCCTTAACGATCAATGTAGTAGTAGCAAAACACCCAAACAGCCCTGCCCATAATAGTATAAATCCGTATAATCCGCCCCACAAAACGACTCCGAAACTGACCGACATGGTTGACAATAGTAATAAAAAGTAGTGCATTAGGTACCTCCTTGTTTAATATCTCGGCCATGGTTCAGATGGTTCAACATAATCATCTTTTGGTTTTGGCTCAAATCCCCAGCAACAACCGTCCGTATTGTGTGCTCTACATAATCCTAAATTTGTAATCCTCTTTCCGCCTTTTACATAATCCGGCTCTCGCAAGGTATGTTTTTCACAACGAAATGTATCATTAGTCCATTTACACTCCTTGCACACCGCCCACCTGCGTTTTATTAGCCAATAGAGCAATCTAATCATTGCGTCCTCCCTATTGATTCTTCTTTTAAAAAATCATACGGTTCCTGATCTTGCTTTATTTGTCCTATTTGTTCATCGATCCATTTCGCCATACAAGCAAATCCGCAAAAATGTTTTTCGTCTTTGTCATCAGTTCCCCATAACGCCATTGGATTTTTGGTAATATTTTTACACATATCACATTTATATATTTTCATCCCTGCCCACCTCCTAACCAAATTCCTTTTTTAATATTCCCCACAGCTTCTTCAAACGATTTTCCCAAACCATATCCAAAATCACTATATGTTTGATCTGACTTGTAGTAATATCTATTATGTGCCCATTCGACCGTAACCCCTGTATACCCTAGTTTTTCAAGTTCTTTTTTGATTATTTGCTGATTTTTACTCATCAGTACTGCCTCCTAAAAATTCATCAATTCTCTTTTTTATTTCTCGCTCGCCGTTACAACTGTTGTAAAGATATTCACGTGCTTCTTTTAACATTTCTTCCATTTTTGCCGCCCTCTCAATCCAATATTCTGCCATATCGGTCGCGTCCAATGTTATCAACCCTTTGTTTGCATTATTTATTTTTTTTAAATCTTTCTGCATATCTCGTTTCATTTTTTCCACCCCCGAACTATTATTACCGTACCGATTGTAACCACAATACAACCTATCAGCTCTGCCAAATTCGGCCCAATTTCAATCATTTCGAGTCCTCCTTGTCAAATTTCTGATCCCAACATTTTGCACAATCTCGCTTGTGTTCTTGACATAATTTCTGCGCGGTTTTAATAAAATATGTTGGGCAATACGACGTTAAAAGCTCATGCTCGGTGTAATCGCGTGACAACGTGGCTATTTCTAATGCAGTCATTTCGCCAGCTCCTTATCAAAAATATCCCCAAGCCCTTAATTGCTTAATCACGTCATCAATCCCAAAACAAATTGCCGTAACCCAACCCAATTCAGCCAAATTTTTTAACCATTTTGTCTGTTCGGGCGATACCTTGCCGCCAATTGCCCGTTTTAATTCAACTGCTGCACCTTTTGCGGTTCGATTGCAGGGCGGTGGATTAAATATAATTACATCCGGAAATCCTGACTTCACGCCCAACCGTTTCCTTTTGGCTAGATATTGTGGTTTTGCTTTAGTTTCGTTTGGGACGTGTGTCCATAACAATCTCAGACTATCTAGCAGCTGCGCTAACGCTTCTTGATCCTGTTCTTCTTTGGGTATTATTTGTTGCATCCTTCCCCCTCCTTTCCTTGTTCAACTCCGTTTCAATCCGTTTGTATCTGACTAGCTCGGCGGCTTCGTATGGTCGCCGCGTCCGGGTTGGGGTTATGGTTCGCATGACATGACCCCCAATTCTAATTCAAATTTTTTAAACATTTTAATCGTCCTTTGTCTTTCTACTTCCCAAGATTGAGTTTTCGGCGCTTCTAGCAGCATTATTAGCTTTCCATCCTCCCATTTATAAACCCCAACTTGGTTTATTTTGGCGTATTCCAGCCCGGTTTTTGATATTTGGGGAATACAGATCCAGCAATAATCAACCGCTATTTTGTGCCTATTTGCTTGGTTAATGGCTTGTCTCCAGTTATGGAGCTTGAATTCTATTGCGTGAATTTCGCCATTGCCATAAATAGCCATATCACAGCTACAAGCATCAATCGGTAGTTCCAAAACCGCTCTTTTTCCCAAAACTTTGTAGGAACGGTGAACCATTTCGTTCTCGGTCATTTTGGTGTCAATTCCCCCTCGTAGATGTTGCCAACAACTTCAAATTCATCAAAATCTTTGATTTTAAAAATTGGGTGCTTTAGGTAATAATCACAAAAACAAAATGTTGCATATTGACTATCGTATTTTACAAGCATAATTCCATCGTCTTTTTTAACATAATCCCCCTCATAAATCTCGCGTCCGGTCTTTTCGTGAAGGCCAGTAAATTCCAATAATTCAAACTCATCTAATGACCTCCATTTCCCAGCCCTTGCCGTTCTTTTTGTAATTGGGAAACAAAGCACCATATTTTGGATAAAGTCTATCCCCATTACCTCGCATATTTCATTTTTAATTTTGTCCCAAGCTTTAAGTTTAATTTTCCTGCTCATTCCCCTACCTCCAAAATATTGACAGTTTTCATGTTTACCTTATGCAACACACATTTGCAATTCCACAAATCTTCATCCGGCAAATACTCGCCTTTTTCAAAATATCCGACTATATAAGCATGTTTGTCGCTAATTTGAATTAAGTCGCCCTTTACCGTCTCGTCGTCTATGCAAATGCCAGAAAATTTAAACTTGCTCATTTTGTCCTCCTAATAATTCCGGGTTATCCCATTTTGTACCAACGATTTCAAAATCATCATAAAAGCAAAGCTCGTACCAATCTGCAATAAAATCTTTGATTTCCCAATTGTGACATGAACGTTCCCAAACTCCTTGACAATATTCGCCGCCCCAAGCGTTGACGATATCCCCTTCAAAACACCATTTCCCGCCAATCTCAACGCCCATACTGACAGTGGAGGGGTCAACCTTTTCAACATGACCGCAAACCATTCCAAAATCATTTTCGTAATAATCATCAAGTAAAATTGCATTTACTTTTGTTGCATCTGCCGGATATCTGATTGGGAGTCCTTTTACCCACTCCCCGTTATCTGCCCGTTTCCCACGAAATTTAACCATTCCAATCAACTCCTTTTGTTACATTTATTGCATTCCCACAAATGCCTTTACAAACTCCGCCGCGACTTGTGGGACGATAGCGTTTCCAAAACCTCTAAGCATAGCCATTCTTCCCGATATCCCATCAGCCAACGGACAAATTCCGGATTCAGTACGCCGCGCTTTCCCATCTGCGCATGGGAGCCAGACTGAGTTTGACCAAAAGTTTTCGCCGCATCCGCTGGGAGCGCTCCACCGGTCTGATTTGGCCCCCCGTGCGTCCCGTCCGTCGCCCGCGGGGTGTTCCATCCCGCCATCTTCGCTGCTGTTTGCAAATCTAATTTGTTCCCGGTTCTGCTTGGCCCGCTCCCGTTTTGGTTCTGGACTTTCGGCGTCGGCCAGCCAGTAAAGCCTTTGTCTGATATGCGGCGCGCCGACGCTGTATGCGCCCAATACCGTCGCCCCGCAGGCGTAACCTTCTCCTTCCAAGTCTGTGAATATTCCATCGAGCCAGCCCATCCCAATCGCTCTTTCAACTTGCTCGCCAAAAACCGTGACAGGTCTGCACTCTCTGATGAGCCGGAAAAATTCTGGCCAGAGGTGGCGCTTGTCTTTTTCGCCCTTCCTTTGACCGGCGCAGGAAAATGGTTGGCAAGGGCAAGATCCCGTCCAAATAGGGATAGTTGTCGGCCATCCGGCAAGTCTGAGAGCTTCGGCCCATCCTCCAATTCCAGCGAAGAAATGACATTGGGTATATCCTTTAAGGTCTGATCCTGTAACATCCGTGATACTCCTTCCGTCTACGTCACCCAACGGTATTGCTTTTTGTTTTATAAGTTCTCGTAGCCACACTACGCTTTTTGGATCGTTGTCGTTGTAGTAATTCATATTCAACTCCTTTTGTTACATTTCTGTAAACCCTATCAAGTTTAAATTTGTAATGCCGATAATAATAAGTTAACCTAGTGTGCCTAGAAAGCTCACACTGACCGATTAAGGCGGGTTGATATATCTTCGCTTGTATTCGTACCTTTTTAATTTTACCCGGCTTAAATCGGCAAATTTCGGGCTAATTCGTTATTCACTCCAGCACTCGCATGGAACGCCATCAAATAAATCCAACTGGCATGAATCTACTGCCCATTCCTTAGCCAATTCCTCTAACGATTTGTCTTTAAAAACCGTATGCCCAATAGCTTTTTCTGCTTCAACCGCTTTCTGAAATTCTTCCGGCCAATGTTTCAAATAAGCCCTCCATGACTTTTTCCCGGCCTTAAAACACGGGATACAATTGTTATGGTTTAGATATTTATAGACGCTTGGCAGTTCAATTTTCCACTCCTCGCGGATGATCCGCTTGACTTCGGTGTTACTGATTTTTTGTTCAAACAACGGGAACCTAACCTTTTTTCCTTCACTTTCAGCCCTAGCCGATGATCTTTGTACCCGTTGCCATTCGTCCATCCCAAAACCGACATATTCCGTGTAATCATCATCAAGCGTTTTCAAAAACTCGGCCTTCATTTTTTGTTTTAACTGCTGCGTACAAAACGGTATAAAATTACTTGGTAGGCAGTGGCCGTCCTCAATTATCTGCCATATATCCCGACCGTCGCCCCATTGGGTAGTTGGCATTTTTAAGTGCCTTGCCACTTGACACCGGAACCTGTCTGCGTCCCTATGTTCCGAAAAAGTTGGAGTGTGTAATAAAATAACATCCCTGCGTCCAAACTCCTCAATCACCATATGCGCCACATATGAGCTGGCACAACCACCGCTAAATAATACAATGTGTTTCAATTCTATCCGCCCCATCAGATTTTTAGTGGTCTGATAGGGTCATCCGGTAAGGCTTCCCATGCCGCCAGTTGACTGCTGACAACGTCAATTTATATACCGGATTTATGCCTTTTTCAAACACCGTTGCGGCTCGGCTCGACTGCCGGGATTATCAATCCTATTTCAAGCCTTGGCAACCCGTATTAGCGGGAGATAGATGGTTTAAAGACTGTTTTCACCTCGCATCATCCTTCCACTTCACTAATTATTTTCTGTAAATCTCCCGTCGTTTTTATCCCTAACCTGCCTATCTGACTAAAAACCTTTGCCTTTATTGACTTTTCTGGCAAGCCTTTTGCGGAATCCTGATGTAATATTACTTGTTCCATTACGTCCTCAAGGGCCAGGGACACCGCTGCAAGGTCTGTCGATCCTGCCGCTGTAATTGCTTGGTTGACTGTTATTTTGGCTTGTCTAGTCATTCCTTTGCCTCCGCGAATAAATTTGACTGTGCTTCAAACTGTGGCCTTGCTTTTTCTTGCTGGAATAGTGTTGTTTGCATATTTGCCGCCAGTTTGGAATTAAATGCCTCAACATATTCTTTTTTAATTTCAAATCCGTATGATTTCCGCCCCAATTGCTCTGCCGCCAAAAGAGTAATACCGCTTCCGGCACAAGGGTCAATCACTACGTCACCGATATCGGTAAAGGTTTCTATTAGGTTTTTGATAACACGAATACTTTTCTGCGTCGGGTGAATCTTTGGCGTTTCAGTATCCCTTTGATAATCTAAACAGTTAAATATCATCCGCCCGTTGTTGCGAAATTTCGGTAACTTATCACGATACATTAGCAGAGCATATTCGCAGTTACCAACGACTTTCATGTTGGCTTTTAAGACTTGGGCAGAATAATTTTTCCGGAACACCAGGTTAATGTAATGATTAAATCCGTATTTTTTGCCTTGTTCGATTAACATAAACTGTTGCTCGAATTCACAAAACACAATCATACATCCGGCTTGTCCCGCTTCCTTCGGCTCTTTTTTAAGCATTGTGCTTACAAAATGCATAAATTCCGCTACTCTAAAATCGTTGTCAGTATCAAAAAATGATGTCTTGGCTAATTCACTTTCCCCGTTTTTGTTGTCGCCATCTTTGTACCAACTAGGGCTGCTAGCGTAAGCATTTTCACCGATATTATAGGGTATATCTGCTATTATTAGCTGCGCCTTGGGTATGCCATATGACTTGTAATTCTGGAAGTGATCACGATACAATTCCATTTGTTTTGCCTTTCCTTTTCACATTTCGTCCGCGATCCCCAAGTTCCGCCTGACCGAATCAGGGAACCTATGCCCATGCGGCATTGCTAATTTTATTCCCCTTTCCTTTTTTAAACCCATTCTCTGTGCAACGGCTCTAATCGCTTCGGGCTTGCGGCCTAATATTTTTGCCAATGTTTCAATATCGGCTATTGGATATTTATCAATTAATATCGTTTTTTCTTCGATTGTCCAGCGCATGGGCGGCCTCCTTATCACAAATAAATTACCGTCATTTTCCGGCCTAGTTTCCCAAGGTCAGAAACCTTGATAAAAAAATCTTCTTGCTTGCGCCAATTCATGTTTGTTCGGTAAAAGGGAAAACCCCATTCCGATTCGATAAGTTCTTGTTTGGTGTAACGTTCACATATATCAAGATTGATAGTATAGCCCCCATAACTTCGCGGTTCCTTATCTTCAGTGTGTCCTCCCCAAAATAATATATGTCCACGCATATGGCGCACACAAACTATTACATAATCACGATTCATGAGTGGCCTCCTTATCTCTTCCGATAATCTTCAAAGTTCATTTCCTGACCTCGGCACATCTCCCATAGCCGGGAGGTAATTGCCTTTGCAGTTTCCTCGTTATTGTAAGTGATAAACCTTTTTGTTAATTCGTCAATGCCGTAATTGGTGGTGATTACAAGCGGTAAATTGTTTTCGTATCGCTCATTGATAATGTGATATAACTTTTCTAAAACCCACTCGTTAACCCGTTCTTTGCCCAAATCATCGAGGATTAACAGGTCAACCGTCCCATATAGGTCTAAGATCTCAGATTCGGATTCATCCCGGCTATAGCTTTCTTTGAGCTTGCCCAAAAGACTTATTACAGTTCCAAATATTACCGGAACGCCATTATTGATTAAATAATTTGCTATTGCCGCCGCTAAGTGAGTTTTCCCCGCTCCAAATGTACCATTAAAATTCAGCCCAATCCCTTCAGCTTTGTACTTTTCAAACTCTGTTGCATACTTTTGAGCGGTTTCAAAAATCGCTTTGTTGTCCGCAAATAATTTAAAATTTTCAAATGTCCGGTTTTTAAATCGCTCACCTAATTTACTTTGTTTAAATAGCTTTTCAATCTTTGCCTGATGTTTAGCACGGGTTAGGGCTATTTCCTCGGTTATTTGGCGGTCTTGTTCTTCTTTCCAAGCTTCATATCGTTCTTTCGTGGCCTCTTCACATTGACACTCTTCAAATTTGTTCCAAACGATTATTTCCCGTCGCATCATTGCTCGTCGCCCGATTGGTTTTAACTCATTATCACAGTAGTTACATTTAGCTGATTCAGGCGGTTCTACTGCAAAAAAAACATTCAAACCTTTGGCCTCGTCTGGAGTCATAAACATTGGTAATTCGGTTATCTCTTTAATCGAGAGGGCGGGAATTAAATCGCCTTGATTCTGCTGATTGCTGTTTAGGATTCGGTTTAAGGGTTCCATTCGTGGCCTCCTTCCATTGATTCATCTGCATTTCCAACTTGTCAAACTGTTTCCTGAGCTTATCGGCACTTAAAATATTGCTTTTCCAAAACGAATCCGATTGACACCATTCAATTACATCTCTAATCGTTTCATGTTTTCGATTGTCGCGCTCTCTCGTTAGCCGGATAGTATCGGCCCATTCGTTGAGCGTCGGTTCTTTAAAATCGGGCTTGTTTTTCCTGATGCAATCTAAAAGATATTGGGCCAATTCCATGTGAGACTGATTAAATTTATACTTTTTTGGTTCGGGTGGTGTCGGCGGATTTTTTTCGCCGACAATAAGATCTTTAATATCCTTTACTTTACTTTCCTTTACTTTACTTTGCGGATTAATGTTAACATCAACCTCGTTCAGCGGGGTTTCTGTATGCATTAATTCGTTTGCGGCGAGTTTCTGTATGCATAAACTCGGTTTTTGGGGTATCCCAATCTTTCTTCTTTTATATGCATCCATCACCCCATCGACAAAATGTTGGCACCAAATTATTTTTTCATCCCATAATTCCCGGTCTATCGATCCTATTTTTGCAAGCAAATCCATGATCTCGAATGCAGCAACTTCGTTTAGATGAGTTTTTGCTAACATATACTCAATATTAACCGGGTTATTGCAATCAAAAACATGGCCCTCTGTTTCACCTAATATTTCAAGCAATTTAAACCAAAAAGAATATCCATCGTTACCGAATCTTGATTCAATCGCAAGCATCGATTTACCATGTTTAACATTGTGTGGAAAATAATCAACTACTGCTTTTTGTGGTCTTGCCATGTCATTCTTTTCCTCCCCCTCCTTGGCTGACTTTGACTAATTTTTCATAAAAACCATCCAGATTGTTTTCGATCTCCTATCGCCAAACAACGGCTTGTAATTAATAACTTTCAAAACATCGCTCAATTTTATTTGCTGCTCATTCCACTTAAAAACAAGTATCCCATATGGTTCCAAAACCCGCATACATTCTTCAAATCCCTGTTTAACATCGTCTTTCCAGCTACTATTTAATTTTCCGTATTTTTTGGCCATCCAAGAGTTTTCGCCTAATTTAATCAAGTGCGGCGGATCGAATACGGCAAGTTTAAAAGTGTTATCCGGGTAAGGAATATTTCTAAAATCACCTATTACATCGGGTTTTATAACCAACTTCCTGCCATCGCATAAAGTATCTTCTAACTCCCTGTTGTCCATAAAAACAGCGTCAGGATGGTTTCTATCAAACCAAAACATTTTAGATCCGCAGCAGACATCAATTATTGATTTACAAGCGTTATCCATCTTTTATCCTCCAATCCTCGACATCACAAACAAACATATCCCAAATATCCCAACTGCACCACCGATAAAAACACCAATGATAAAACCTATCCAGAAGTTACTCATTTGACGCCTGCTTTCTCGTTAACCGCTTCAACAATCAAATCAGCTAATTTACCATAGTGGTTATCTTTCCAATCTATTCCGTTACACCCGATTAGGATTAATTCGTTACCAAATTTGATATAATGAGACTCGGTCAGAGGCCAACCATTATCATAACTTGTATGGATTACATGCTCCAATTTCATTTACTCACCTACTTTCAAAATCTTTCTCCGCAAATATCGCATACCGTACATTCTGGCTGCATAACACATTCGCCCGGAATGTAGCTATACTCATCATGACAAATCTTATGTTCGCAAGTTGGCTTAAATCGCTCAAATCGTTCTTTATGACGTTTCTGCTTGTAATCACATCTAAAACATTTTTTTACATTTTGACCCCAAAGAAAGGTTTCACCATATTCTTTGTGACAAAAGAAATTTCTGTCGGAAAAATATCGCTGCCCTTTTTCAATTTTTCTGCCGCAATGGTCACAAATATGATCTTTGCGGGCTTTTTTGATCTTCATTTTATTCTCACCTCTGTCCTTGTTGATAATAATCCATTACAGTTTTAATCATCCCCGGCTTGGCTGGTTCAAAAACCATATCAGCGTACCGACGCGGGGATGCATTGTCTGGTTCGTCATCTTGACATCCTTCACGATTTAATTCCTGCTGGAAGTTGCATTCCAGACACCATTTTAACCCGCCCCAACCAATCCATTCCGACCTAGAATATTCAATTTTGGACGGTATATCGGCACACTTGAACATATATTCATCAACCTGCATTTGCCAAGGCTTGTAGGAGTCACCAAACAGCATTACACGATCAACAAAGGTTATTTTAATAATCATTTAACCTTTACCTCCCCTACAAACACCATCGGGTTATCAGGCCATTTATAGCCGGGTTTGGCGTGAGAGTCCCACGTTTCCCTAAATTGTTCTCTTGGAGAATTTGGAAAACTATCATCATCAAGACCATAAAATGACACCGGGAAACAGCCTTCTTGAATTGCGTCTGCATCTGTAATATCCAGTAATAGTTCCGTCCAAATCCGCTCCGGCACAATCGTCAGGCGGGAGGCCCATTGAGGCATGCAAGCTGATGATGTTTGCTTTACTCCATAATCTTCGGCGCATCTAACCGAATCGGCGTTCATATCAGCTGAATATCCAACCAAACGGGGATTACCCAAATTATCAATCTTGTTGCAATCATCTTTGTCAAAGAAATTTATTGGAGCTATCCAAGCGTTTTCCTTGCACCAAAGTTTCTCCCCGACCGCACCGAAAGGACATCTAATTTTTTTTGTTGCCGGTTCCCCTTTGCTATTTGCAAGGTAAAATTCCCCATATTCAAATATCGGTCTATAACCAGTCCATTCAGGATTATATCCGGGCAAAAATTCAATCGGAATCGCTCTCCGTATCTGCCCTTTCCCGTTTTTTAACAGGTTTTGGATTTCGAAGTCATAGAGGATTGTGGATTTCATTTTGATACCTCCGGGAATTGTTTCAAATTCAGCCCAAGGATATTTTTCTTGTCAAAAAACGGCACTTCGGCATCCTCGCATTGCCGGTACAAATCCCTAATCCATTCACTTTTCATCGGCCTTTTGCCGGGGCCGGTTTCGGGGCCACAAATTACCCAATCAAGTCCGTTTAAACCAGCCAATTTTGCCAAATCATAACCTGATATAGATATTGGAGCATCAAAAAGCGTTCCTTCGACTTGATGTTTAGGATATAGATATTTTTTAACATTAAGTGCCCCCAACATCGGCTCCACGCTCACAAATCTAACCGCCGCCATAGTCTCTAAAAGATATTTGATCCGCCAATCTTGATCTTGGTTTTCGACCGTCACACCTAACCAAACATTCTGCGCAAATGCATTCCGTGGGCGTGTGTGTAATTCCATCCATTCACATTCGACAGAATACCCGTCAGCATCAATTTCATATTGACCCTCTAATCCGTTTGCTTCCAAAATCTCTCTTGGCGGATTGTCGCACCCTATTGGGCAATTGTCCGATCTACAAATTCTATTGCCATGTTTGCACCGTTCCGAATATTTATCTGCTGGATAATCACAAACATAACCGCCATCACATTCGCATTTTTGGCTAACCCATCCACACATATTCCGCATCCAAAGATCGTCGATATGTATGAGATCGCCTGGCTCAAATGGTATTCTTTGTTCCTCTACCCAACCGAATTGTTTAGCGTAGGCGTTTTCCTGCACCCATTTTTTCATCCGCTCCGGACGCTTTGTGAGAATCAAAAAAGTATGTTGTTTAGCTGCCCACATAGAATCCCAAACTTTTGAAATAAATTCATCCGGCACGTCCTCGTGAAACAAATCACTCATTGAATTTACAAATATCTTTTGTGGTTTTCGCCATTTCAACGGTAAATCCAACTTTTCCGGATGCAACGTCACCCGAAACGGATCATCTGCCGGGTAACCGCACCGGCCAGCCAAACGCTTACTCATCCGCGCGGCGTAGTAATGTTCACAACCGGCGCTTACCGGACTGCAGCCGGTTACCGGATTTAATACACGGTCACACCATTCGATTTTTGTTTCAGCCATTATTTTGTGCCTCCTTACATATTTAATATCATTGTTTTAAACTCATTTATGTGCTGCTTCTTTATCTGCTGTTTTCCTAATTCAGTTATTTTCCACCAATAATATTCGTCGGCCGAACAAATTGTAGTGTTCATCTCGTCGCGTCTACATTTATTTTCAAAATAACACGGCCTTTGATTTTCGATTGAATGAACGAATGTTACATACTTGTATCCAACAGGCCATCCACCGAACTGATCTATTCGTCTGAAAAATAAATCTTCCGGCTCTGACAATTGCTGATACAAGCCATCAATTTTCAAGACATTATTCATTGCGTGGCCTCCTTGAAATACCGAATTAACGCAGCTTTACAACCAGCAGGATCACCTATACATCTATGGGTGCAGGCTAAAGGGCATTCTCTGCAATCAACGTTTTCGACAAACCATTCACACGCCCGTTCCAAGGCCTGTTCCAATTGATCGTTTTCATCAATGATCGGCCAGCGCCGTTCTATGGCTATTTCGGCTTGCCGATCAAGTTCGCGACTGATTCTTTCAAGGGTTTTGTTCCGTTCCTTTAACTCCGCGTTTTCCCGCTCCAACTCCGCCACTTTGGATTCAATTTCCGGCCATGATTTTGCGGTCATGATTGCACCGCCTTTAACTCGACTTCCAAAGGCTCTGATTCCCATTTGAGCTTTTTAAAAGCTTTTAATTTATCATCAAGCCTAAGTATTCTCAAACCATCGCCCCACCAAATTTCAGCGCATCTTTTAGGCTTGTCACTAAATAGGTTTAATGCTCCGTTTTTGTCACGTGCTACAAACATAATTACTCCTTCCCGGCGCTAGGGTTACTAGCGCCGAATGATTATAATTTACCGTCTAAAAAGCAAGGCCATCAAGGTTAATACCATCAACTTGGTTGTCATAATCTTTAAGCATTGATACAAATTTTTGGATGTAACAATTCTGATAGGTTTTACCTTGATCGTTTGGTTTGGTTGTCTTAAGCCTGACTTCGATTACTCGGTCTAGCAAATTTGGGAGAAACTCTTCTAAATCGCTAATGTTTTGCAACCCTATCCCAATTTTTTCAAAATCAGCCTTCAAATATCCAAATCGGCTCGGGTCATCAAGATTGTTTCTTTTAAAAATCAAACGGTTAATATAATTACCTTCAATTACTTTTAAACCCCAGTGCAAAGATAACTTTCCGTCATCTGTTTCTTCGACCCGTGCAGTGTCAACTGTGACAACAAACTGACCATCTGGTAAAGGCGAATACTCTGTTTTTGGCGCTTCTGCCTTTTCCCATTCCCCGTTTAATTGGCTTAGTCTCTCTTTGTAACTCATAATTGTTTACCTCCGTTAATTGATTTTTTAAAATTTTCTTCGATTGCTTTATAATTCATATCGATTTCAGCTGGAAATTTACCGGTTCTGTCTCCTGCTTCCCAGTTTTCAGAAGGTTTTGTTTTTAACATTCGCTTTAATCCTTCTGCTGTAGGCTCTGTTGTAGCAAAAAAGATAAAGTCGCACATTGGTAAAATTACCTCTTTGGCTTGTTTTGACATTGTAGGAACCCATTTTGTTATAGTGCCGGTTCTGGTCTTAATTTCGGTCGCCTCTGCATGACTAATAAGTACCAAACCATATTTCAAAAGGCTCAGTTTAGTAATGGCTCTGAAAAATTCGTCCTTGACTAATTTCCAGCCTTTGCCCCAATCCAGTTCGCTTTCGTGCTGAATGTTTTGTTTTTTACAAATATAATTTGAACAATGTTTAAATAAATTATCTACCGTATCAATTACAACGGTCTTATATTGATGATCGCCCTTTGCAACCTCAGCACAAGCCATAATGAATGTCTCCCAGTCACCAACCGGTATATTATAGGTTTCTAAAGCATTTAATCCCGCTTCTGTAGCAATAAATAAAGGACTATCAAATTGGCTTGCAAGCGTCGATTTACCCGTTTTAGGCGCGCCGTAGATTAAAGTTGTATACTCGTTAAAACTAATCTTTGGTTTCGTTGTTTCTTTTGGTAATAGTGCCATTGTTTTGCCACCTCCGTTATCCGATTTTTAAATATTTTTTATCAGTCACCAACTCAACACCAGGAATCTTTTTTCCACTTTTTAAATCTTCAAGTATTACCTTTTTATCCGGTTCAGACGGTTTCGGGACCATATAATCAGCAGGTATTTTTGCGACATCAATTACATTTACGCTTGGCGGTGATTTACGAAATGACAGCGGTACAATTCCATCAACTTTAGCCACTCCAACCTTTACCAATTCACCTTCTAAGTACCCCTTGATTCCGTCATATCGTCGTTCTAATGACTGCCTTTTGGCTTTCAAACGCCTTTCCTCAACTTCATAGGCAGTCGCATCCGAACCAATGTTTTTAAGCAATTTAGCCATTTCTTGAGCTTTTATGACTATCTCACCATCGACTTGCTGAATTGCCGACATGATTTCTTCTTGGGGAATTGTTTCATCATCCATCAAGTCAACTAAGTTTTTATAATGTCCTGTTAATTCATAAAGTTTTGGCATTATTTATCATCTCTCCTATCAATTTTATTAATCGCAATAGCTCCGATTGCAATGTGGACAGCCTGTAATTAGCTGGCTGCTCGCTTTTTCAAGCGAAATGCCGGTTATACGATCGACCTCTTCGCCATCTAAACCAGCTAATTTTCTGCTATATCCTTCGTCTTTCCACCCGAAGTTTTGATAGATATTTTTGTGGCATCTAAAGCAAACTCCATCAGAGGGGGCAAAGTGTGGTTCAAACTTTCTTTGTGCCTCGATACATTCGTTGATTTCATCCGTTGTTTTAAGCTTTAAAATCATTTTGATTCCTCCCTATCATTTTTTCTCGCCATTTCTTCCCGGTAATTCGGCTCCCCAATACTGCCACATAAGGCACAGAAAGGGTCTTTTAAGGCCTTGCCACAATCAAAGGTATATTCGGTTGTCCAAACCTCTCGACAATTGGGGTTAGTGCAAAATAGGGTTACGTAGTCCACTAAATCACCAACTTAACTTCGACCGATTGACCCGGTTCCAGCTCGATTCCAAGCTTTCCTAACGCATACCCGGTTAGCAGACTGATAAACTCTCCGTCACGCCTTAGCCAAATAAAATCCGGCCTTTCGGTGTCGCGTTCCAAAATTAAATCAATTTCCATCTTTTCTCACCGTCCTATAATCAGTTAAAATGTTTCGCAACAGTAAATCAGCCTTTTCTGGTTCGGTATCAACTCCGGCGCATTCATTATCTAATCCCGTTCGGATCTCGTCGGCAAGATTCTTTAAACCTTCGCCAGTGATCTTAACTGAAAATGCCCTGCCAAATGTATGCAAAACGGTTCTCATTGACTAAAACCTCCATATCGTTTATAAATTAGTCGTGTAAAGCGTTATTCTTCGATTTCGATTACTTTGATTAGCTCTTCAACCCGATCCCCGTATTCTCGCCATTTATTAGCAACTGCCTCACACGAAGTGGTGCCAGCAGCTTCACCATCGATTATCGCAGTCCACACCTTGATCTCTTTCTTCACCTTCCGTTTCGGCCTCTCGGGGATGTCAAAATGGATCTTGTTCCAGAAGTATCTTGGACAAACTTGATCCTTGTGAGTTATACCACCCAAAGTACAATAGTCCCCGTTTGAAAGTTCGATATTGCATACTTCAGGACATAATACATTAATAAGGTCGATGTTCTTTACTTCAACCCACTTTTGGAACCATAAGTCCCACAGTTGATCTCCTTTTTGTGCATTTGACAGGTCGTTTTTGCTAAAATCCATCATTTAATCATCCCTCCTGCTATAAATATCATTGCGTAAAATACCGTCATTAAAATCGCCATTGTTACCAGCGCTGTAACCGCTTCTTTGTCCGTTATCATAGCCATCGCCTCTTTCCAAAGAGCTTCAGACAAATACCGCCATAAGTACGCTTCCCAGTGCAGATAATGCCTGATAAAGTTCGTTTGGCTTGCCCTGCGTAGGTGATGATCATCGGGATGCCTCCCCTGCAAGCCATCGTTTGAAATCGGCAAGGGAAGAAAATTCGCAGACTTCGCCGTACGGGTTGGCTGATATTAATGCTTCTTTAAAGGTATCGTGGGCACCGTTCCGGTTATAACGTGAATCACTCAAAGAACACCAAACAAACGGATCGCTCAATTCATTGCCTTGGTGAAGCTTATAAAGATTACCATTGCGTTCTTTAAGTACATAAACACGGGATAAGTCGCATTCCCCAACTCTCACCACATCGGTTTTATCCTCGAATACAACTCGTTTCATTTACACATCCTCCTCCATTTTCTCTCTTGATTCCCAATAACAGATATTGTCGCGATCGATGCATTTCCGGCAAGGCAATTCTGGGGCGTTAACGTCTCTGTGTTTGCAAGTATCGCAATTGTGATTAATACAATCATCATCAAATGTGTGTGGCATTATATAGCCTCCCTATTCTCCCGGAACCATTGCCGGATTCGTTTGTTCTCTGCTCGCCTCGCCTTACGCAGCTTAAGCTGCAGGATTGTCCATGAATCACGCTTACGGAGACGGCGTTTCCTAGATTTTTGGCGCATTTAAGATACCCCCAGTAACTGCACCATTAACATTTTGTTATCAATAGCATATTCATAATTTCCAATCGGGGTTGAAATTTCGAAATATTCGTAAAACGGTCTGGCATCGATATGTAAGTTAAAAATCCCTTTGATTTTAAATGAATCTTCTGAACCATAATAATCCAATGGTTCAAATTTAATCTGCTTTTCATCTGGGTCATAGTATAGATCGATATACCGAAACCCCAACAAATCCGGAACGACATCCCTGCTAAAAGTAATTTTCCCATCCCTGGTAAACGTGATTTTCCTTTCGGTTTCTTCGGCAAAGCTTTTTTCCTTAAACATTTTAAAAACCTCGCTTTCGTTTTAATGGGATTACTCAAATTGCCTTTCTAGCTGCTTTACAAACTTATCCACCCGCGCCATTTCCCACCGGTGGAAATGCTTGTGATGCAAGCTTGGAAAATGGAATTCATCGTCGAGGGGCTTGACGGGTTTGGGTGGTGCCGCTAGATTCATTTCAAACCCGTCAGATATTATCTGGAAATCTGCAAGCCAAGGGTATTTTTTCAAATCTTTTTCAAACATCCAAGACCTCCTTTAAAATGGCATATCATTATTGATTGCATTGTCTGATATTTGACTTTTAATAAACTTAATAAGCTGATAGGAAACTACCTGATTCAGGCAAAATAGCACATCGCCATCGCCCTCTTTTAACCGGATGACTATACAATTGTCTGAGTTAAAGCTAATTTGAGGGCGACCGTCAAACTCGCGTTTAACTTGTGGTAGGGTGGATTGATTACGTTGGATAACTTGGATCATTGTGTAATCTCCTTGTCAGGGGAATAAATGCAACATATTTTAATTTCGTTCGGGAACGGCCTTAACTCAGCTTCGAGCCAGTTAGTGGTTTCTCTGCCGTCACTTTTAAAATACTTATATTTGTACTCAACAACAGATCCCATAAGTTGTTTTGCCTGTGTTTCGGTGCAATCGTGTTGATAAATATCAATCGTAAACTCTTTAAACCCGATTTTTTCAAGGGTTTGGGTAAGCTCTTCGAATTTTTCGTTTAGCTCTGAATTCATTTTGTCTCTCCTTTCGGTTCGTATAAAACCTTGTCAATACTGCACTCATCACACGGTGGATCAGCAAAAGATATTTCCTGATGTTTGCAAGTGTCACACAGACATTTCCCGTATTCGATTGTGATTTTATCGCCTTTAATCATTGCGTCACCTCCTGCATTAACTCTTTTTTAACCGTGAGAATCCCTAATTTCTCACTTGCATAAGCCAAATTTGGAAACCACTCGCCATCTATAAAGATTGCTTTACAACTTTGACAAACGGCGTATTGTTTGATGTCACGAGCTCCAATTTTCGGATCTACAATATCATGACCGTTGCAATATCCGCAGGTGTTTAAAGCGCCTTGCTTTTTCATTTCATTTCCTCGCTTTCGTTTTTACAAATTGCCGCAAACAATTAACAGACTTGCGTTAATTTTGCAATAGTTTCACAATTTAACCGGATCTGCTCGACGTTTTTCATATCACGTTTTGACTCTTGCTTGTTCCAATCAGCTAAATGTTTAATTTGTTCGATTGCTATTTCTTGGATCTGTGTTTGCTCTTTAGTTAACATTGGGCTGACCTCCTTTCTACAGGAATTTATTACCTTATGCAGAATCTTACTGGTGAGGGGAGGTGATAATTATGGCCAACATTGAAGAAAAACAAATTGCCAAAGACATCTTGATAGAGCTTCTTAAAGAGGACCATATTAGCCATTCGGAACATCCTGATTGCAAAACCGTTATCGAGACGGTTTGTGCTGCCTACAAAGAAATTTTAAAAACTATTTCATCAAACGAGTAGATTCATCCAATTTCACTAGTGCTTTAACTACCTCTGGCAACGCCTGAATCGCGTAGCTAGGGGCTCCTTTTTTCGTTGAGTTGATAATAAATTCGCTTAGAGCTTCTTTGATTTCGTCTAGTTTGTTGATCATCTGTTTTCACCTCCCTTTATGCCAAATAACTCACAGAGACGGGACTTGATAATTTTATAAGGTATCCCCTCCCTGTAATAGTGGTATCCCTCCTTGATTTCACCCATCGGAGTTTGTCCGGTGTGAATCCATTTGGTAAAAGTAATCCTCCCTATTTTGACTAATTTTGCCGCTTGCGTGATTGAAATGATTTCGGGCAAGTCGTTGCAATTCATGGAGAACCTCCTTCTTTCGCATTGTTTCAGTCCCATTCCATACCATTTTTATCAAGCCTTACAATTGAATTGTTTTGAAGATTTAAAATCAAACGGTCTTCATAAATTGCAAAAGAATCAATTTGATCAAAATAGCAAATGGTGTCCGACAACATTTCTTTTTCATCTTCATAAATAATGACACTTCGCGCCGGATCGTTCTCCATGGCCAAATAATATTTATTGCCACTCGAAATGTGATTTAACTCGTTTAGGATTACCTGCAGTATTAAAAGTTTGTTCATTATCAAATCCCCCTCATATTTACTGCATTGGCAACCCTTTGTCCGACTACCGTATGAACGCAAGCACATCTTTCATTGCCATAAACCTCTTGTTCATCGATCCTTTGGGCACTAACGGCATTGGTTAGGGCGATCTCCAAAAGCTGAATTTCGCTCAAATGATCCCTAGTACTTGCTGAAGCTGGAAGGTTGTTGACTGCCTTGAATTCCTTTGCTTTCATTCCAATAACGGCAACATTTGTTGCATCCGCGCACATCGGAAAAACCATCGAATCATGACCATGGCATCCCAAAACCTTTACATTTTGTTTGGTAGCATCAATGGATTTTAGTCGGACTGCAATCCATTGTTCTGACTTACCCTGTTTCTGCCAACCTTTGATCGCTCTTTCGCGGCCCCTACTGTAAGCCAACTCTGGACTGCGTTCCTCTTCCAAACGCTCCTTAACAACTTGGTTTGTCCAAATTGCAAGTTCGGGAGATAAGTACCGGGCATACTCTAAAGCTATTTGCCAATGTCCCCAAGTCCCGCCGCCCTTGCCACGCTTGACTTTCAAAAGGTGACTCACGGGCACCTTTTGAGAATCTGAAAAAGCATTGATAAAATCGT
>Ga0210125_1000006_pt1 | contig 61790 bp, 56 predicted proteins | sample RushMan_CattailN_FD_185555 | JGI IMG/M metagenome (GOLD analysis project Ga0210125, IMG submission 185555) | Wetland microbial communities from San Francisco Bay, California, USA, that impact long-term carbon sequestration -... | ecosystem: Environmental > Aquatic > Marine > Wetlands ...
AGAATACGGCTTGTTACGAGATGGCAGTACACTTTTTTGTTACCTCCACTCCGAAACCAGGCCTGCTTTGGTTGAGGTCCTCCTAAGTAGAAGAATCACAGCTATCGCCTTCGAAAATGTCAAACTTGAGGACGGTACGTTTCCTTTACTGGCACCTATGAGCATCATTGCAGGCCAGCAGGCGTTGTTTCAAGGAATGCAGTTTTTGTGGAATCATCGCGGCGGAATCGGCAAGAGCATGGTCTCGTATCCTGGTTTGGAACCTCCGCGAGTGGTTGTGTTAGGCGCAGGCCAGGCCGGTTTGCACGCAGCCAAGGTTGCAGCCGCGTTGGGTGCCGATGTGGCAGTCTTTGAGATCAATGCCGCGCGAATTCAATCGATTGGCGCACAACTTCCGGCGAATGTCCATCTTTTGCATATCCAAACCGTCGCCTTGGAACCATACGTCCGCAAGGCGGATATGGTCATAAATACCGCCACAATTCCTCCCAACAGTTCGGACCACCTCATCGACCGGCAAATGCTCGGCAAGATGCAAAAAGGGGCTGTAATTGTCGATGTGACAGCAAATTTAAAAGGGGCAGTAGAAACTATCGACCACTATAGCACCCACGACGAGCCTGTGTGGGAAGTGGATGGCATCGTTCATTATGCTGTTACAAATATACCCGGCACCGTAGCCCGAACTGCATCGCAAGCTCTCAGCAGTGCCATTTTGCCATACCTTATGGAACTGGCCGAACGAGGCTCGGTGGCTGCACTGCAGGATAATGCGGCCTTGCTGCAGGGTCTTGCGACGATCTCCGGTATTCTGACCTGGCACCAATCGGGCAGGTTGCAGAATAGGAATTGGTGTTCTCCTGAAAATGCACTTTTTACCGTTTTGGACAACAACAAAACGGGGAAGTAGGAAAGAGAGTGGAGCGTATAGAACGACATGTGTGTTTTTATCAACCTCGCAAAAGGAGACGACCAATGAAAAAGTTTTGGGTTAAAGGTTTTTTGGTTCTTTTGTCAATTTTCCTCTGCGTCAGTTTTGCCGTGCCGTCAAGCGCGGACACCGTCGATGAAATCATTAAGCGAGGAGAATTGCGCGTGGCGGTTCAGACCCAGGGACCTCCTTTCAGTTTCATCGACAAAAACGGTCAGAGAACCGGGAGTTCGGTAGAATTCTGCAAACTGATGGCAAAAGAAATGGGAGTCAAGATAGCTTTTCTGGACTACGATTGGGATGGACTCATTCCAGCTCTTCTTTCCGGGAAAGCCGACCTTCTCGCTGGTGATATGACCGCAACTCTGCAACGAGCCTTGAAAGTCACTTTTACCGATCCATTCTTCTACACCGGAAGTGTTATTTTCACGAAAAAAGACAGCCCGTTCAAATCACTCGAAGACTGCAACAAAAAAGAAGTGACCGTAGCGGTATTGCTAGGTGCCACGGGAGAGGCCGACGCAAAGAGATTCCTGCCCAATGCAACGATAAAGTCCTACAAAGGTGGAGGGCCCCTGCTTATCAACGCGGTTTTATCCGGTCATGCCGACATCGGGATCAATGATGAGACAGCCCTTGTGGGCCAGCTCGCAGAATTTCCTCCGAGCAGCATAAAAATCTTGCCGGTGAAATTATCTCAGCAACCACTCGCCTTCGCAGCCCGTCCCGCTGACACCCATCTGGTCGAATGGGTGAATCTGTTTTTCTACTGGATTAAACAAGATGGGCGTTATCAGGAGAATATAGACTATTGGGTGAAAAGCCTGGACTGGAAAAAGGATCATTAGATCTGAAATTGGTTAAACGACATGCTGGAGTATTTTAATTTTCGGGTCATTTTGCAGTATCTCCCCCTGTTTTTGAAAGGATTTCTGGCTACTGGGTGGATCTCCATAATTTCTCTAGGAGGTGCATCATTTGTAGGCATCCTGGCATGCGTGTGCCGCCTTTCCAAATCCCGATTGCTGTCTTCTCCAGCTGTCGTTTTTATTGAAATTGTCCGCTCCACTCCTCTCTTAGCTCAATTGTACTTTTTTTATTTTGGTCTCCCGACTCTGGGCATTCGTTTGACCGAAATTCAGACCGGCATACTGGCGCTCGCATTGAACAGCGGAGCTTACATAGCAGAAATCGTGAGGGCCGGTGTTCAGTCAATTTCTTTGGGGCAAGTTGAGGCGGGGATTGCGTTTGGATTGGGTTTATTACAACGTCTCCGCTACATTATTTTACCGCAGGCTTTGGGAGTAACTATCCCGCCGCTCCTAGGACAAGCCATTGTGCTGGTTAAAGACAGTGCACTGCTTTCACTCATATCAGTATTTGAGTTAACCAGAGCAGGCCAGATGATGACTTCCGAACGATTCATGCCGGCCGAGGGTTTTTTCACCACCGCTTGTTTTTATTTGATCTTCTACTATTGTTTAAAATTCGCAGCAAACTGGTGGCAAAAGCGTTTGATTTTTCGCGGAGTTTAATAAAACAGCGGACGACTCCATGTGGGGCTATTATTTACAGAATTTGATCAACAGTATGCCCTTATTTTTGAAAGGGCTTTGGATGACTGTGCTGGTCTCCGCTTTAAGCCTGCTTGGAGGTTCAGCGCTCGGATTCATCACCGGCCTGGCAAGGTCCAGCCCCATGAAGCCGCTGAGATACGTTTTTTCTGTCTATGTGGATTTGATGCGGGGAACACCTTTCCTCGTCCAGATATTCATAGTTTTTTTTATACTTCCGGAGCTCGGCATCCAGTTGGGAGCATTTGCAGCGGCAGTGATAAGTCTTACAATTTATGCCGGCGCCTACATATGCGAGATTGTGTCGAGCGGCATCGACGCGGTCCCGGCAGGCCAGCTGGAAGCCGCCAAAGCATTCGGCTTAAACCGGTTTCAGCAACTGAGATATGTTATCCTCCCACAAGCAATGCGCACCATCCTACCCCCACTTGTAGGCCAGTATGTGCTATTAATCAAAGATTCTTCCGTGGTCTCGGTAATCGGAGTCACCGACGTAACTCGTGTTGGCTGGCTTACCGTCCAAAGAATACCGGAAGGTCTCATGGTTTTCGGTCTGGTAGGTATACTTTATTTTGTAATTTGTTATCCTCTTATCAGAATTGCCAACAGACTGGAGAGACTTATGACGCACGACCGAATCAGGCTTTGATCGGGATTCATTTCACCGAGTTTTTCCATCGAATATCTAGTATCAAACAAGCGCAGAATGTTAGCTCTCCGAGCAGCAATAACGATCTCCAAACACGAAGGACAATAATATGTATGAATTACTAAATCAACGAGTGGAAATTGCCAATCTGCCTACCCCGATTCAGTATTCGCCCCGCATCTCAGAGTGGCTCGGCATTGAACTCTACATCAAGCGAGATGATTTGACGGAGAGCATCGCCTCCGGAAACAAGATCCGCAAACTTGAATATCTTATCTACGATGCTCGGAAACAAGGCGCGGATGCACTCATCACTTGCGGCGGAGTTCAATCCAATCACTGCCGGGCTGTAGCTTACGCAGCGGCCAAAACGGGCATGGCCAGCCTACTGCTGTTGCGCGGCCAAGCACCCGATTCTCTGCAGGGCAATTTTCTTATGGACCGCCTGTTGGGTGCGCAATGCCGTTTCTTTTCGTCCGATAAGTTTCGTCAACTGCCCGATCTTTTCAAAGAGGCTGCCAAAGACTTGAAATCTGAAGGCAGAGTTCCCTATGTAATTCCCTTGGGGGGCTCGAATGCGACCGGCTCACTGGGGTATGTAAGAATGATGAAGGAGCTTCAAGAGGCTAACCTCGATTTCCGTCATTTATTTTGCGCCCTCGGATCGGGGGGAACATTAGCAGGGATACTGGCCGGCAGTCGGTATTTCGATTTTGCCGGTCAGATTCATGCCATCGCAGTGAGTGATGATATCCCCTATTTCACCAGCGAAGTTGCACGCATCAGGCAGGAGTTTGCAGACTGGTATGGAATAGACTTACAGTTTCCGGAGCTTGCCCGACAGATGGATGACCGCTACATCGGGATAGGATATTCTCTGAACACCCCGTCGGAATGGACAGATTTGATTAAATTTGCTCGCATGGAAGGACTGGTGCTCGATCCGGCATATACTCTGAAGGCGTTCCTTGGAATGGTGGATTATTGCCGATCCGGAAAGGTGAAAAACGGCGAACGAATAGTTTTCATCCACACCGGTGGGCATTACGGCCTTTTCCCGAAAGCGGATGAACTGGCTCCATTGTTATAGGAAAATAATCGACCGTATAACGAACGATAAGGATAGCCTATGCTGTCAAGACCATTGATTGCCTCCTTCGATAAGGCAGATCCCACCCAGGTCGATAAGCTTGGCGCCAAAGGCGCTAAACTGGCCGAGGACTTCCAACAGGTGCGAAACTTGTTTCCCGGCATTGAGGATGTAATTTCCGTTCCGGACGGCTTCATCCTATCATCAGAGGTCTGGAGATCGTATCGCGATGCCGGCAATAAATTATCGGACGAACTTTTTCGGCAAATCAATGAAGAACTCGGGGATTTGGGCAGGAGGGTCGGTCGTTCCTTTGGGGACGTTAGCGGTCGTATGCCCCTGATTGTTGCAGTCCGCGGGGGCGCCGCTATTTCCTTGCCGGGCGCTATCAGCACAATCTTAAATGTGGGTTTGAACGATGAGGTAGTCGCAGCTCTGATTGGGGCTGGTGAAGATGAGAGTTTTGTGCTCACCACCTACCTGACCGCCATTCGCATCTTTGGCGAAGTTGTGTTGGGGATGCATTACGATCACTTCTATGAAATCCTGCTCAGTTTCAAGGCAGGAGACGAAGGGTCCATGGCAGTTCCATTGCTCCACGAGTTGATCGCCGCCTTTAAACAATTACTTAGAGAAACAGGCGACTCGCGCTTTGAAGATGCATTTGAAAAAGACCTGTCACTGCAACTTCGTTATGCGATAGAGGCGGTCCTTGCCTCGTGGATGGCCCCTACCGCAGTAGAAGCACGCCATAGTAGAGAATCCGAAGAGGGAGGAATCTCTGATGATATGGGGACAGCAGTCACTATACAGAGCATGGTCTTTGGTAATCGTGACGAAGAGAATTGCCTCAGTGGTGTTCTGTTCACCAGAAACCAGCGCACCGGAGCGGATTTCCCGGTCATTGAATGGGCGCCGAAGGTCCAATGTGACAAGATCGTTTCGGGAAAACTGCGCAAACAACTGCGGGACACTCTGGATCTGAAAGATGATTTCCCCGATATCTACGACCACCTGCTTAGGGTGCGCGAAGCCTTCGAAAATATCGCAAAAAGGCCCCTGGATATTGAGTTCACAGTAGAAAGCCGTCAACTCTATATACTCCAGCGTCGACCGCTGCGTATGACGTTCCATGCGACAGTGCGCTCGATGTGGGATTTTGTAGACGAAGGCAAAACGATTATCCAGCGCGCGTCTATGATCATCAACAAGGCATTGGAGCAAAAAGAAAAAGTCTTGAAAGACGGATTTCATGACTACCAAATTCTGGCTCACGGAGAACCGATTACCGACAGTGCAGATAAAGGTATTTTGGCTTTCGGAACAGAAGAAGCACTGGTCCTGGCCGGGCAGGGCAAAGACGTCATTTTGTTTCGCAAGCGTCCTTACGGGGAAACCGATGTCGCAGTAAATCACCCTCGTGTGAGGGGCATAGTCCGTTGCGATGGGAACACCACCGGCCACGAAGCAGTGTCTGCTGTTGCCTACAGCAAACCGTATGTAATCAACTTGATGGACATTAAAGGCAAGCCGCTTATCATCTCGCAAAACGGTAAATTGGCGGTGAATCCCGCCAGCCTGCTCTACAACTACATCGGCAAACAGGTTTTCGTCGATTGTGAACGAGGCATTCTGGCATATTCGGAAGCTTCCGATTTTCTGGAAGACAGAAAAAGTAGGAAGAAGCTTTACGTCGATTGGGAATTCGTAAGGGAACAGTTTGAACAAGAAAATTATCAAGAAATGGATTACGAAAGCCTTCTCGGCTTGCATCACCGCTGGGAGCTTGAGTTGTCACGCTACCAGTGGCTGGAAAAACATTTGCGAGAGAAAGATACGTCGATTTCCCGGGAGGAACTTCTCGAGACTTTCGGCACTTACCTATACTATCTCCCCGAGCGGGACCGAGAACGAGCACTGCGTTTGAAGGAAGTCAATGTAGAAGACTTTGACTTCGATCCCCCACTAGTCTATCGCGGAAGAGATCTGAGCAAAGAGGTTCTAAAGGTCCTCAGGACGCTTATGCTTTGTACAACCTGGCGGACTCATTGGGTGCATGAACTGATGGTCATCGAAGCGCGCCGCCGCGGCGAAACCGAAAATGATGTCATACGCGATATCTTTTTGAAAAACCGGACCATGAGTTTAGTACACGGTTTTGAAGAGGAAGGCTTTCATTTAATGCAGGTGCCGGATCACTATTTTCTTATTCTGGCCAGCAACTTTGAGTATGGTCAGGACTTGGACAAGGTTGATATTGGGCCGGAAGTACTAAACTACACAGAAAAGGAAAACCTGGCCAGGCAATTTGTAAGTTTCCTTGAAGGCGTCAATCCGGAAATTTATAGGAAGGTGCGAATCATTCAAGGAGAACCGCCGTTGGGTGAAGGACATGCCCGTATTATCAGCATCGGCCTCTCCATCCCCAATGGCGACTTTGATCTGGTCTGTCGCTATCTCAGGTCCTTTCTCGACAAACGGCAAGGCTCAGACCTAGCGGAATTGCAGAACAGAATACCGGTGAATGACTTTATCGAACTCTACCAACTTGACCCCTTCTTCGCTCGGTACCCGGACTTTAGGATATCCCGACGATCAGGCGACACTCAAACGGACGTAGATTATTTCCTGACGTTCGGTGGCTGTTCATTCGGCGAGTTCGACGGCCAGTTGTACGGGCAGGAAGGTTACGACCAATTGATGTCAGAAGTTAGACGGTTTGAAGGCCATTTAAAAACCAGAGGGAAGGACATACCCATTCGGCCATGGCAGTTTGAGGTAGATCCCTATCGACGGCATTCAGTCATCGCTGCTGTCGGGATTCGATTCGGCAAAAACGAATTTGGAGATATCATGGAAAGCCTTAAAGAATTCCTGGAAAAAACCAGCTAAGGGCACATTGCATTATGCCGGGCATGAAAAGTTTCATGATGCATGCCGGCAGAATAGAGCAGAGTTTATCGAACCCCTCTGTGGCCAAACCAATCTCATGATTTGGGAGGGGGGACCAATTGAATTTCGAAAAGCTTCGGCCATAATTTGCCCGTAACGAAAATTCGATCGTTTTGGGCATCATAAGCGATACCGTTTAAAACATCCTCTTTCCCGGTGGACTTCAAGCTACTTCGCAAACCGGCAAGATCTAGCCAACCCACAACTTTTCCCGTCTCAGGCGAAATCCGTGCAATCAGATCCGTCCGCCACACGTTCGCGAAAATTTCTCCTTTTATGTATTCCAGTTCATTAAGATACTTCACTGGATGAGTTCCATCATGCACTTCAAGCGACTTTATTTCTTCCAAAGAAGTGGGATTCAAAAACCGTAGGATGGCAGAGCCATCACTCATGACCAGAAATGATCCAACTCGAGTTATGCCCCATCCCTCCCCTTGGTAACCAAAAGTGCTCAACATTTCAAAACTCTTCCTGCCGTAAACAAATCCCCTGTGCGACTTCCAGGTCAGTTGGATCAAATGATCGCCCCAAACAGTGAGGCCTTCTCCGAAATAAAATACAGGCAGCAGCCTACTCCTGATCACTTTTCCCGTTGAAAGTTCCACCTGGCGGATGGAGGAGCGGCCATATAAGCCGGTGCTTTCATACAGGCAGCTTTCTTCATAAACAAGCCCCTGAGTGAATGCCTCAGGATCATGAGGATAAACATTGACGATTTTGTAGCCAGCAATGGGCACGGATTTGAACTCCTCCTCTGTGCCCAACTTCCCTTCATTCGGCAAGTTGCTTTTGTTTTCAGCTGCCAGGAGGCGTCTGCCCTCACCCAGCAAGCTCACCATCAGCACCATGAGAACAATCGAAGGCAACAGGAAGCCCTTGAGGGACCCCAGGCTGGTAGATTTTAGCATTGACGGTTCCGCATTCCGAGTACTTGCTTATTCATTCCTTCCTCTGCCAACGCTGTAATAGCGGAACCCGAATTGTTTCATGTTGTCAGGAATATATACGTTTCGGAGGTCGACAAAAACCGGTTCTTTCAGCAGGCTGATTATTCTTTCCAAGTCTAAGGCGCGATATTCATTCCATTCGGTCATGAGCACCACCGCATCAGCACTTTCACAAGCTTCGTAAGGGCTGCTGCAGTATTTCACCTCCGGAAGTGCCTTGGCAGCCTCGGCCATTGCCTGGGGATCATGCGCGCGAATCTTCGCACCTTTCTCCAACAAGTTTGCCAGTATGGTAAGTGCGGGAGAATCCCGAACATCATCCGTTTCGGGTTTGAATGATAGCCCCAGCACTGCAATGGTTTTGCCTGCTTCTTTCCCTCCCAAAGCATGTCTGACTTTCCTTGCCATGCGCGCCCTTTGGGCGGCATTCACTTCCACCACAGCTTCCACGATGCGAAAGGCAACTCCATGTTCCTGCGCGATACGCAGCATTGCACTGGTATCTTTGGGAAAGCAGGAGCCCCCATAACCCGGTCCGGCATGCAAAAACTTTCTTCCTATTCGCCCGTCCAATCCCATGCCTTTGGCCACATCCTGAACATTGGCGCCAATTTCTTCGCAAAGGTTCGCTATTTCATTGATAAAACTGATCTTGGTCGCCAAGAACGCATTGGATGCATATTTGATCAGTTCAGCCGTCTCAATGGCAGTCATAACAATGGGAGTTTCAATGAGGTAAAGGGGACGGTAGATAGCTTTTAGAACTTCCCTTGCCCTATCTGAGTCAACCCCTATCACGACCCGATCCGGATGCATGAAATCATTGATGGCAGCTCCTTCCCTCAGAAATTCGGGATTACTGGCAACGTCAAAAGAGCTCTCAGGGTTGACCTCTGAAATGATCCTCTCGACTTGGCGGGCTGTACCGACTGGAACCGTACTTTTGTTGACAACAACAGTGTAGTCATTTAGATGTCCGGCAATTTGCCTGGCAGCTTCATAAACATAGGTAAGATCGGCATATCCATCCCCACGCCGGGATGCGGGAGTGCCCACCGCGATAAAAACCACCTCGGCTTCCGGCACTCCGGGAGCATAGTCGGTAGTAAAAATCAATCGATTGTCATTTAAGTTCTTATGAACCAAAACATCGAGTCTCGGCTCATAAATTGGGATTTCGCCTCTCTGGAGTCGATTGATCTTGGTTTCATCCTTATCAATACAGGTCACTTCGTGTCCGAATTCGGCAAAACATACGCCGCTCACCAGTCCTACGTAACCAGTTCCAATAATCGCAATTTTCATACTACCGAACCCTTTCTTGTGCCTGCTCAACGAAGGTTGAATATTCCTGAATCGTGAATCTAATTTAGACGATTCATTAGCATAAAATGTGAATGAATTCCTGTGAAAATTTGGAGTCCGCTGCTATGCTTGTTCGATCTGTTGGATGTCTTGGGCTTTTAAGAGGGTCGTGAAATCGTCAGGAATCGTTGTCGGCTTTCCGCTGAACTTCACACAAACCATATTCAGGGTCGCCCTGGTGCAAAGCGACGGCTCATTGTTCTCTTCCAGCCTGTATATATTTTGGGAGAACGCGAGGCTGCGTCGACGCCACCACAAAACCCTGCTATGAACCTCGATAAGATCATCATAATGGAGCGGACGACGATAAGAACAGGTAGTTTCGACCACCGTCAGATGGAGTTCTTGATCCATGAAACGCCGATAGGGATAACCCATGTCTCTCAAAAAAGCTTCCCTGGCCAGCTCGAAAATATGAAAGTAATTGCCGTGGTAGACTGCTTGCCCCAGGTCCACCTCAAAAAGGGGAACTCTCAACCCGTTTTTATGCCAATTCGCGACTGCTTCTTCTTCAATATTTTGATAGCTCGTCATTTTATCAGTAAAGCTCCATTTCTTTTTAAGATGTTTGCAAATCGTCACAAGCAATTATTGATTCAATTGCAGAAAAACGCAACGCTGTCACTTGGAATCCTGTCATTCATGACTGATAATAGTTTTGGGCCTTAATGCGAAAGTTAAGTTTAGCACAGTGGATGCCCAGCCAAACCAGCTGGTATTTAAACACTAAGCCAAAGAGGCCTGAGGACATAATTTCCAGATTCCCTCAGCAGCACATTGCTTTGGCCGTGCCGGCCAATGCAATGCTGAAGGTTCGCGTTGCGAGTTCGATTGGGATGCTTCATCATTTCGAATCACCCAATGATGATTATAAAAGATTTTGGATATAAAAGGATTACAATTTGACCATTGGTTCGAGACATAAAAGCACTGCCAGAAGATATCGCAAATACGGGAAAAGCAAGGTATCGAAAAATGAAACGGACGACAAATTTAAATTCAGTATACATCGCGCGCTCGAACCGGTGCTCGAAAAAATCCGGGTTCCCGAACCATCACCCTTTGTACCTGATGAGTTCCAGCTGCAAGCTTTGGATACCTTACCTCACTCGGATGTGCTGGTTACTGCTCCGACCGGCTCCGGCAAAACTTACATTGCCATCAAGGCCATAGAGAGTCTTTTTAGCAAGGGGGGGAGGAGTTGGTATGCTTCACCTTTGAAAGCCCTTTCGAACGCAAAATATGAAGAGTTTTCAAAGATTTTCGGTGCACAAAATGTCGGAATCTTGACCGGCGACAGAAAAGAAAATACGGACGCACAGATCATTGTAGGAACAACAGAAATTCTTCGCAACCAACTGTACGACACTATGCATAGGGGCGAAGACTTGCCCGTCGATCTGGTGGTTTTGGATGAGGCACATTACCTGGGGGATGAAGACCGTGGGGTCGTATGGGAGGAAGTATTAATTTACCTTCCTTCACGAGCCAAACTTCTCATGCTCTCTGCTACCATCCAAAATGCCCAGGAAATATGTGACTGGCTTGAATGGTTGCGACAGAAATCCTGCCGCTGGATAAATGCTCATGAAAGGCCGGTGCCCTTATACCCTCTTTTTTTGTTCCCTTCCGGCGAATTGAGTCCTTTGAGCGGCCGACGAGGCTTGTATGGGAAAATCCGAACTATCGACTCACGCTCTTTTTCGCGGCAAGACTTCCCGGACATACCACGTCTTATGGAGGCCTTAAGCAAAGCTAATTTGCTCCCTGCGATATTTTTTCTAAAATCTCGGGCCGATTGTGAAAAAGCGATTGCCATGTGCCCAAAATTCTCTCGCTCGACAAGCAACCTCAACACTTCAAAGAGATTCTTCAACCGGCTCAATGAGTTGTTGGATGATTACCCTTTCCTGCGCCAGCATCAGCATCTTACTATCCTCAAGAGGAGTCGCGTGGGTGCGCATCACGGAGGCCAACTGCCGCATTGGAAGATCCTTCTCGAAAAACTTATGCAGGCAGGTCATCTGGAAGCAATTTTTTCTACATCAACTGTGGCAGCCGGAGTTAATTTTCCGGCGCGAACGGTGGTGATACCCCAAAGCGATCGCTTCAACGGAAAAGAATTTGTCCCACTAAATGCTACAGGCCTTTTGCAAATGACAGGGCGGGCCGGGCGCCGCGGGATGGACGAAATCGGCTTCGCTCTGGTTGTGCCTGGCAGGTATCAGGATCCGCAGCTGATCCATGATTTGTTTCATTCTCCGCCGGATCCTATCCAAAGCCAAATCCGAGTCAATTTTTCCATGGTTTTGAACCTGCTCCTCTCACACGCGCCTGAAGAAATTCGAACATTATTCTCATCGTCGCTTGCGACCTTCCAGAATCTGAATGAGGACCCACGTATTGCTCAGCAATTCCAACACCTAAAGAACGAGATACGGCAGTGGTTATCTGAAAGCAACTGCGGCACAATCGAGAATCTTGAACAAGTCCGCCCCCACTTCCAAGAATTGCAGGACAGAGTGCGAAAAACACGCAAGCTCTGGAATAAGCAAGCGACCGAATGGGCTTTCGAAGGCTTGCTAGAGCCCGGAAGAATATTTCGAAACCATAGAGGCGTGATTTTCGTGGCCGTTTCCTCACCAGTCCATGAGGCAGGCATCGTGGAGGCGGTTCGTGTTGCGCTTCCTCTTCATTCGCGAAAGGAAAAGGTGCGCACCTATCGAGTTCAACTCCGTCGGATTGCCGAATTAGGAGACATGGTCGGGGCTATTCCTCAATTGAAAAACCGGAAGGAATGGGAAAGCTTAGTCTACGAACTGGCTAATCAGCCGTTTCATTCATTAGAGAATGCAAAACAACCCGAAGCACCACCGGTTGCGCAAATCAATCAGGAATTGCTGCATCTCATTTCACAAAAAAAGGATTTGCCTTGTGATACCTGTGACTTGTTCGGGCCTTGCCAGAAAGCGAGCTCTCATCCGTTCTCACACTTGATTCATCAATATTTCCAATACAGGGCACAAATGTCGTCGATGCAAGATGAACTTTGGCGTTCCTTCAAACAACATCTCCATTTTCTGCACGAGCAAAGGTATGTGGACTCCGAGGGACACCTGACGCAAGATGGATTATGGGCTTCCAACCTGAGGATCGATCAGCCATTGCTTATATCCGAGGGAATCCGTAAAAGACTTTTCCCAGAGGACGAACCTGAGCTTCTAGCGGCGTTGATCGCTCCCTTTGTGATGGACAGGGATCGCCCGGGAGACATTCAACTGTCTACACTGATGTGGAAATATCCTGATATTGCAAAGCCTTTCTTCAAAATGCTGCACGAGTTGCAACCTCTTCGAGAACATCTGAAATCCGCCGGATTTACTACTCCGCCTCTTCCATTTTGGACGACCATCACTTTGCACCAATGGGCTCTCGGGCAATCATGGGATGAGGTGAGGAATATCTCGGGAATGGCTGAAGGCGATTTGGCGATGGTAATATTGCGCACTGCGGATCACTTAAGACAAATCGAATCTCTGGCAGAGACCCACCCACGCTTGGCCGCCTCGGCACGTAAAGCAATAGAATTGATCCTACGTGAGCCTGTGCTTATCGAATAGTTGCACTCGAAAAGATTGCCGATCACTCGAAATGTGTTTGATTAATCAGGGACTAAGACATATAAGGGTAGGCTGGCATTGAGTGCCGTCAAAATCAATTTTTCAGGTGAAACATAACCTGCGCACAAAGAGACTAAGACATGCCGCGAGCTGCCATCATTTCAGATATCCACGGCAACTTAGAAGCCTTGCAGGCGGTTCTGAAATCAATAGAATCCGATGGTGTTGATTATATCATCCATCTCGGTGATCTGGTCGGCTATAACGCCAACCCTCGTGAATGTGTTGCGCTATTGCAGGAAAAACGAGCCGTTTCCGTGCTGGGGAACCACGACCTGGCAATCCTGGAGCCCAGAATGGCGAGAGGGTTCAACGTCTTGGCCCATCATGCCCTCACTTACAGCCAACAGCAGTTGACTCAATCAGAAATTCGATACCTGCAGAGCATACCGCGAATCGAGGTTTTGTGGGACAAATATCTATTGTGCCACGGCACCCCTGAAAGCTTGGAATCCTACGTGCTTAATTTGTTCCAGGCAAAAAGGATTTTTAATCTGCTTCGCAAACGATTTAACGGAATACGTTTCTGCTTTTTCGGGCACACCCACATTCCGAAAATCTGGATCTGCGACCAGCGGGGCAAGGTGATTTCCCCATCCGACCTACCCGATCAAATCAAATTGTATGAAGAAGAGAATATGTATCTTATCAATCCAGGGAGCGTCGGCCAACCCAGGCAGCGGGACAATCGATCCCGTTATCTCCTGTTCGACACAGACGGGCCGACTGTTCGCTTCAAGGCCGTTCCATACGATATCGAAAAAGCACAGAAAAAGATCATGCGGGCAAAGTTACCGGAATATCTGGCACATCGTCTTCAGGATGGGATTTAGGAGGCAAGTATGATGTTTGGAAGCAAAGAGTCTAAACTGAAGGATGGAACCCTCGTGACCCTGCGACCAATGGTAAAGGAAGACGAACACGCCCTATACCAATTCTTTCAAGGCCTCTCGGATGATCTGTTGATGTTTATACGACATAATGTTCGCGACAGGAGAGTGGTGCGCGAATGGTCTCAGACACTGGATTATGAGCGGGTACTTCCGCTGGTGGCCCTGGTAGATGGAGAAATAGTGGCCGATGCAACGCTCCATCGTGTTCCGCACGGCTGGAAGCGACACATCGGTCGAATTCGGGTAGTGGTTTCTCCCAGCTATCAAAATCAAGGTTTGGCAACTTTGATGCTCAACGAGTTGGTCGAGTTAGGCTATGAGTTGGGATTGGAAAAGCTCTGGGCGGAAATTCCTCTCGATTCAGTTGGAGCTATTCGGGCTTGTCGAAACGCTGGGTTTGCGTGCAAGGCGGTGATCGAGGAACTGGTCAAGAATACCCAAAATCTAAATCTCGACATCCTGATCATGGTATGTGACATTGCGACTTATTTTGATCGGCGTTGGGCACAGAAACTGCGCTGAACCTGCAAGTCAGTGTTAGGGCAACGCCGCCCCCGTTCCAAAATCCGGAAACTTCTCAAGTAAATCTTGCCGCAGCTCAAACGCATCCGGGTAACGCTCGCTCCATTCTTTTCGCAGGCACTTGAGGATAATGATCTCCACTTCCTCCGGCAAGTCCGGCTCAAGTTCACGCGGCGAGTCCGGCTCTGTCTCAAGAATATAATCCATAAGCTGCTTTTCATTTTCATCGTAGAACGGCAAGAATTCGGTTGCCAGAGAGTACAAGACTACTCCAAGAGCCCACACATCGCTTGCGATGCGGCTTTTCCCCATTATCTGCTCCGGCGCCATATATGGACGAGAGCCGATAACCGTGCTGCTGATGCTGCCCCGGCTGAGATCCTTGCTGGTTCCAAAATCGAGCAGTTTCAAGTCACCGGTTGGTGTAATAATGATATTTTCAGGCTTAATATCCCGGTGCATTATGTTGTGTTGATGGGCATAGGCAACCACACCCAGTAATTCCAAAAATGCTTTTTCCTTCGAAGCACCTGACATACCTTCAGCAAGCAGATCATGCAGGGTCGAACCCTCAATATATTCTTGAATTAAAACAATCTTGCCTTCTTCCTTGACCACCTCTTTCAATTGAACCGCATTGGGATGACCATTCAGAGTCTTTAAGATTACGGCCTCCCTGAGGAATTTGGGATTCATTTTTTTATCGTGAGGAATCTTTGCCACCGCAAGATCGCCGTCGTCCTGTTCCTTCACCAGGCAAACCTCACCAAAACTGCCAAAACCGAGCCGGCGAATTCTCTGCCACTTGCCGGCAATCAACTGACTCCAGGTTTCAGTGACTAAAGTCTGGTTGGGGGTGTCCCGACCTGCAAATAAACGCCTCAAGCGACGGCCGATTTTGGACCAAAAAGAGGTCACACTCCGCACATCTATCGATCCGCGAGTTTCCTTAATGCTTTGTCCCAATTCCAGCAGCACATTCAACCGTGCCGGAAAGGCTGAGGAATCCAGCGGCAAAATCCAAAACTCATCAGCACCGGCCCTCAAATAGTCTTTCACCTTACGGGTATGACTTGGTGGCACAAGGACCAGCAATGGGACCGGCCGCGTAAAGGACTTTTTGAAACGGCGGATATCGTGATCGATTCTCTTGCCTTCCTCCTCCAAACGCATGATGACCAGGCGAGTCGCCTCATCATCCAGAAACGGCTTAGCCTCTTCAACGGACGACAGAGCAACCGGCTTTAGTACAACTCCCTCCAGTTCCTCTACTTCTTCGCGTGCCGCCAAATCCCGGAGAAACATCACTTGTTCAGAAGTCAAATTGATTAGCAAAACGGTATCCGAGATCATACACACACGACTTCCTCAACGGGGGCTTTTCACCTGAGTGCCATTCTTTACAAACCAGCATAATTCATAAAAAAGGGGTGAAAAATTTCTTTTCCACCCCCAAAGTTGATCTAAGCGGCCTCAAGAGCACTTCATCCTAATCATCTCTCGTCCCGGAAAACCGCTAAACCCTTCTATTCATTCAGTGCCATCGGTCGCGAGGTGGCTCGGGCAAGGAGCACTCCCACTACCAGTAGAATCCCAGAGAGGTAAAAGGCGTAATTCATGCTCCCCGTGACATCCTGAATGGTGCCGCCCAATCTAGCCATGAAGAAGCCGAGACCCCAGCCGAGGAACACCAGACCATAGTTGAAGCCCAAGTTTTTCGGTCCGAAAAAGTCTGCCGTGAACGACGGCATCAAAGCCAATCCACCGCCATACTGCCAGTAAGCAATACCGACTGCCAGAAAAAGAACGAAGACGTTTCCACTTGCAATAATGCTTGGAAGCAGAAACAGACAGACGGCTGAAACGGCGCAGTTAAGAGTGTAGGCATTGGTTCGGCCGATCTTATCCGAATACATGCCCGTTCCTACACGGCCGAAGGCATTCACCAATCCTCCAAAAGAGACAAGGATCCAAGCGTTGGCAACCAGGAAAGGTACATCCTTCGCAGCTACCGACAAGATCTTTGCCGCATTCGCAATGATCAATAGACCTGATTGCGTCGTCAGAATAAACATGAATACCAAAGCGTAAAATTGCCAGGTTTTGACCATATCCTGGGCAACCCAATCCATGGTGGTAACCGCCGTCTTTACCGGCGCCCCGGTCAATTCCTTGGTCGGACTGGCAGGCTTGGCAGCCGGTGGTACGTATCCCTCCGGGGGCCACGCCAAAAGCTGTCCGGCGATGATAACAACGATCGCGAAGAACACACCCAGGATGACGAAACTACCGGTAAGGCCATAAGCGTCGATAAGATAGCGCGCCAACGGTGAAATATAGAGTGCGGCGCCTCCATAACCACCGACCACCAGACCGGCAATCAATCCACGCTTGTGCGGTCCGAACCATCTGAGAGCCGCAGGAGTAGGCGCAGCATAACCAATACCCATGCCGATACCGCCAAGGACTCCAAATCCGAAGACGAGCCCTCCATAGCTTTTGGCCAGGCCGGCTATGATACATCCTGCTGCCAGAAAAAGTCCGCCCACGGTAGCGCCCACTTTAGGTCCGAACTTGTCCTGAATGCGCCCACCAGGAATCATCAACAAGGCAAAAATGATGACGCAAAGGGAAAAAGGTGTGGCTGCCTCAGCATTGGTCAAGTATGTCCAACCCTCATTGGGCGCGGGTAAAGCCTGCCCCGCGAGATCCACGTTGATCAGCGATTTAGTCCAAACACTCCATGCATATAAGATACCCAAACACAAATTTATTGCAGTACCCGCAAAGGTAACAACCCAGGCTTTTCCTGGAACTTTATCCACCGGTTGTGCCATTTTACCCTCCTCGTTAAGTTGATCTTAATGGAAAGACACTCACTCGCTACCTGCACAAACAGGCACGTAAAATCAACATCCGATCCATTGATTGGATAGGATAAATCAACATGCTGGATCAAATTGCACTCTGTGCAAGCTTAGTTGTGCAGCAATTCGACAACCGTTTTGAGCCTTCCGGATAGCAGGCAACACCTCCCAAACATCCAGCCCCTTCCGAGCAAGTTAAAAATGCTATAAATCCTGAATTTAGTTCGAGTCCGTTACAATCACATAATGGCGAGCGGGAAACCCAACGATACGCAACGCGAGCTGCAGTAGTAGAACTACGGCCTGAGTCTCAGTTGAAAACAACAAAACTGTGAAGATATTGAGATGGGATTATTTCAAATTCTACTGAGTAACAATTGATAAAGGTATAAATTATTAAGAACAAAACACCAGTCAAACCACAAAAACTCTTAAACCTTTTCACCTCCTTCGCTGAAATTGTTTTCTATCACCTCCCTTTGTTCTTGAGTCTACACCATCGTCACATGCTATTTTTACCAGTGAGCACCTTTATAGAGCAGCGGTTTTGAGCTGTCAAGAAAAAAGCATATAAATTTTAACTTGTTACGAAATGCACAAAAGTGCCTATGCCAAGGCTATACTTAAAATTCACTAACAATTCCGATAAGTGATCCTTAGCTTTGCCCAAAGGGCTGCAAGTGCAGGTGCTCAATATCCGGCTTAAGGAAGAAACGACTTTCGCGAACCTTTTTTTCGAGTAAACCGGTTGTGAATATGATTTTGTTGCCCGACTCAAAGCTGGAGAGGCTCTTTACTGCCGCTAAAGTGACCACATTTTCCAGGCAAATAGCGTAGAAAATCTCCTTTTGATCATTCAATGCAATAAGATCAACAGCTCGATCTTGAATTCTGGGCGGAAGATAATCTGCCACCACACGGTATCCCAACTTCCGCAGATGACTGTACAAATGGCATTGGAGAGTCCTTCGTACGGTGTGCTCGTTTTGAAAAACTTTCGGGATCTCTCGCCAGGTGGATTCAAGCGTTTTTTTCCATTCAAAAAAATCTCGTGCTGCAGCAGCCTCCATCGATTCTCTCCTCCTCATCAACCTTGTGATGCCAAGAGCTTGTTCTACAACTGCTTTTTCCTGCCATTCCACATTGCTGCGAAGCTCTCCCCCGCAGTCCCGTCAAGCGGGATTACGCAGCCGGCGGCTATCCATAAGTCAAGCAGCGTTTAGTATCCCTACTTTCCTCAAGTAAGATGTGAACCTCCCGCAGAATAACAAGTGCCGGGCACTCTCAGGCCGCCTTGTGGAAGCTATCTGAAATTGACACTTACCTCTCGCTTGCTTACGATAAAAGGGTGACGAACAATCTAAATGTTGACGTTTTTCTAACCTTTGTTGGGAGATTCACTCATGAACATGGATCGCACTATTTTTGAAATGAACCTGGGAGTAGAAGCTACTTCTCTTTATATATTAACCTGTGCGCTTGTCGATCAGGGTGAATCTGCAACCCTGGAGCGCATCCGGGCCCTCTGGAACGGCAGCGATGAAGGACTGCTCAATGCCGCAGAAGAACTCATTCAACATGGCATTATCAACGGAACACTGCCGGTTGAGGAAGGAAAACCTTTCCGCATCAACCGTAGAAAAGAATGGCGCCGGAACTAACCCAAAAAGCCTCTTATTTTTTTCTTTTCACTCAGAAGTTCAGGGTTCAGGTAATCATTCGACAATTGCAGGTAGTGAGCAACACTGCTTTTGACAAGTTCCCGCTCCTCTTGAGCAACCGTCTTTTTGTGGGTTGCGGGAATACCCATCACCAATGAATTAGGAGGAATATCCGCCCCCGGCGCAACAACTGAACCGGCAGCCACTACAGATCCCTCACCAATTCTTGCACCATCCAAAATGATTGCGCCCATACCGATCAGACACTCATCACCGATGACGCAGCCATGAACAATGGCCCTGTGTCCAATCGTTATTCGATCACCGATTTCGAGAGGAAACTTGCCCTCAGTTACGTGGAGAACACAGTTATCCTGGATGTTGGTCTCCGATCCAATCCGTATATAGTGGACATCACCACGCACTACGGTATTGAACCAAATGCTCGAACGATCACCTATGGCAACATCGCCAATTACCCAAGCCCCGGGTGCGATGAATACCTCATCGCCCAGCCTCGGGTATCTATTTTTATAGGGTAAAACCCCCATCATCTCGACCTCCAAATATGAAGTTGTCCACCACGGATTCTTTTAGAAATTCAATTCACTAGCACCTGCAATAGCCCGGACAGTTTACATCTCTATCCCGTTACTTCAATCACTTAATTCTGCTTAAACCTAACAGGCCGGCAATCTGTTTGGCGGTATTCTCGACAAACCGTTGAAAATCTGCAGTCTCCAATTGCCTGCCGCTTATCGGCTTGGGTATGCCGTCTGAAGGGGCTACCAGAACAGGAGCGTTCTGCAGCTCTTCTTTGGGAACCACACCAAATTCCGGTTCGAAGTCGTCAGCGAAGTACTTTTCTTGAAATACCGCGAATTTCAGGGCATGGGCAGTAGCGTCCAAAATAGCCCTCCGGTCTCCTCCAAGCGAATTTGCTCCGGCAATCCTGCGAAGGCCGGCTAAACATTCCCCTCCTTGCGTACAGGCTATATGGCCGTTTCGGTTGGCCATCAACATCGCATCCATTATTTCCTGCTCACTCACTTCCACCACCTGAACACTGCTCTGGCCGGCAATTGCACGATATCTTTCCACAAGCTGCACTACCCTCGGCATCGAAACCGGGTTGCCGATCATTGCAGCCTGCGCGACGCTGGCCCTGACTGTCACCGGCCTAAACTTCCGCTTACCGGGCTCGCTCTCAAGATAGTAAAGATAGACGGGATTCGCATGTTCTGACTGAACCCCGACCACAGCCGGCAAAGAGGTTATAATCTGGAGCTCATATAATTTTAAAAAACCTTGGAGCACAGCAGTGATATTCCCGGCGTTACCGATGGGCACCACAATCACCAGATCTGCGACATCATAATCGCAAGCCTGAGCGATCTCGTAACTAAATGATTCCTGACCTAGAATTCTCCACGCGTTTTTAGAATTCATTAGAGCTACCGGATAATTTTCTGAAAGATGTTCAACAATCTTCATGCAATCGTCAAAGACTCCGGGGATTTCTATCACCTTTGCGCCACTCCCGAGCGGTTGTCCCAACTGCTGCGGTGTCACCTTACCGTGAGGCAACAGCACCGCCGACTTTATGTTATGGGTCATGTAGGAAGCATACAAAGCTGCCGCCGCCGATGTATCTCCAGTGGATGCACAAATTGCCAGGACATCGCCTAGGCCTCGGCTTTTCACAATATAGCTCAAGTAGCTGAAAGCACTAGCCATTCCTCGATCCTTGAACGATGCACTCGGGTTCTGTCCATCATTTTTGAACGAGAATCGAATTCCCGCCCAATCACAAAGCCTGGTGTTTGCCTCTACGATTGGGGTATGGCCCTCCCCAAGATAAACGATTGAATCCAATGGCATGACCGAGCCAATCAGTTCATGATAGCGATAAATACCCTTTAGCGGCGCAATAGTGAGCATCGTTCGATAGTCAAAAATCTTTCGCCATAAATGACCGGGAATCATTTTGAGGCGATCCCATTTTCTGTCCTTTATCATTAAAACGCTTTTACAATCAGGGCATGTGTAAAGAAGGCTCTCAACACTGAATTCATTGTTGCAGCCAAAACACTGATAAACATATTCACCAGATGGTTGAGGAATTAGATAGGGCTGCATATCCTGCGGAAACTGTTCAATTTTCATCGGCCTTGGCTCCCGAATATTCTATTGTTGTATCATCAAACGCCACAGCTGGGTCGGTATTCTAAGGCTGCCACATTACTATTAGTAGGCGTTGCATCTGTCAAGCAACCATTGCGGCTCAGCCCCGGGCTGATAATCAGTGAAGCCTGCGGGCCAAACGGTTCAGTATCGCCTCGATCATCCCGGAGACAGCAAGTGTTGCATAAATAACACACTTCATTTTGTCAGTGTGGTTTTTTTACCACTTCCATCTTCATTCTTCTCAAAAAAATCCATAGCTTGACCTTTTCGCGAAATACATGTAAAAGAACTCCCAGATTACAGACTTTTCTTTGATTGAGGCAAAGGAAAGTCATAATTAGACCTTTGGCACAATTGGTGCTTGAGGATTTTTGCGAGGAGGAAAAGGGGCTTGAATCAGGGTTTCTTGAGACAACACACTATCAAAAGAGAGGTGTGGTGTAGAGGGGTCGGTTTACATTCCGGAACCAAGGTTTCAATGAAATTGAAACCGGCGCCACCCAACTACGGATATCGATTTTGTCGGGTTGATATTCCCGATTATCCGATTATCGCCGCACACCACCATCAGGTAGTTGACACTCTGTTCGCTACAACTATCGGCTTCAACGGAGTAGTCGTATCTACCGTCGAACACCTTCTGGCAACATTTTTCGGTTCACGAATTGATAATGTAATTGTCGAACTGGACGGGCCGGAAGTACCTATTTTTGACGGCAGTGCCGCAACTTATTTGCAGCTTTTGGAGAGGGCAGGCCTCCAAGAGCAATCTGCACCACGTAATTATTTAAAGATTGAAAGACCCATTTTAGTCAAAGAAGGTGACGCATTCATAAAGGCTTCTCCAGCCGATTGTTTTCGGGTGCACTACCTGATAGACTTCTCCCACCCTCTAGTAGGCAGACAAGAGTATTCTTGGAGTTTCAGCGAGAAAAGTTTTGCCCGTGAGATCGCTAAAGCCAGGACTTTCGGCTTTTTTAAAGACGTCCAGAAACTTCAGGGTATGGGCTTGGCCCGCGGCGGTTCACTGGATAATGCCATTGTATTCGACGAACATCGCATCCTCAACAACGATGGATTTAGGTACAATAATGAGTGTGTGCGCCACAAGATTCTCGACTTCATGGGGGATCTCGCTTTGGCTGGGATGCCTCTGGTGGGCCATTTCCAAGCTTATAAGGCGGGCCATGCATTGCATAATCGGTTTTTGCGCCAACTGGTAACGACCCCGAACAACTATGCGGTTCTAAATTTTGCTGCACCGATACCTACAACCTACTTGAGATCCCCATCTTTTCCTATTTTTCCTGAAAGATTCTCGCCTGCCACTAAGGCACTTTAGACTCTTGTAGCGAAAGCGCTTGAGTTTGAAACGCCCCTCCGCTAGAATAATTTTCATTTTCAAACCTGCTATGGGCGACTTTAGAAATGATGAGAATCATCTTCTTATTCATGCTTTGTTGCAGCGCTTGTGCTGCAATTCTTGGCACTTTCGCACCCAATACCGTAGCTGCTAAGAATCATGCGCAGATCGTTGATCTTTATCTAAAGCCGCAAACGAAAAACCTTGAGTTGAGCTTTCGCATTGAAAATTGCTTTACCCCAAAAATGGAAGAGGCCATTCTGAGTGGTGTGGAGACCACTTTCAAAATTTTGCTGGTAATGGAACAGAAAGGTTTTCTTTTTTTTCGCGACAAATTTCTTAACATATCTCTGGAACATTCCATTAAGTACGACCGGTTAAACAACGAATTCCAAGTAACACTTCCCGAACAACCCGATAAGATATTGACAACTACCGATTTTGAGGTGGCCAAACATTGGATGAGTAGGGTCGAAGATCTATCGCTGATCCCGATCTGGCGACTGGAAAAAGAAACCGAATATAAATTGCGGGTGAAAGCCGAACTATCAAAAGTTCGTCTGCCCCTTTTTTTCCGCTACATTTTCTATTTCGTGTCACTCTGGGACTTTGAGACCAACTGGCGTGAAATAACCTTTACCCTTTGATGTAAATCTCCATGAATAACACCATACCGTCAGATCCAAATCGTTATCGACGCAAGGAACGTTTCTGGCTGATAACGGTTCTAATTTTGGTTGTTATCTTCGGATCCATGGGCGGGTGGTTTTTTGAATTTCAATCGGACCTGTCGCTCTTAAGCAACATTTTGCTGTTTGGACTGATCAATTTCAATGTCATTTTACTTCTGTTGCTTGCTTATCTTGTACTACGCAACATTGTTAAGCTTATTTTTGAGCGTAAACGCAATATTCTCGGACATAAACTTCGCACTCGTTTAGTCATTGCCTTCATGGGCCTTTGCCTTATCCCGACTCTGCCGCTTTTCTGGATTGCCACTCAATTCATCTCTTTCAGTCTTGACTACTGGTTCAGTCATCAAGTTGAACAATCGCTGGAGCAATCCGTGCGGCTCGGCAAAGATTATCTCAACGAGGAAAAACAAGATCTGATTTTTGATTCTGAGTTGGTCAAAAATGAACTTCAAAAATTTTTCGCTTTAAACGGCGTCACGCCCAAGAACTCTGAGCATTTTTATTTACCCTTGTTAAAGCAATATCACCTGGACGGGATTTTTCTCGCCAACTCCGAAGGAACTCTGATTTGGAGCATCAACAATCCTCAACTTTCTTCCTACAGTATCCAGAAATTTCCCATTTCATTGCCACAAGCCAACGAAGATTACCCTACGGTCGAAAACCTGAGCCTCGACAATAAAAGAGAGGGACTCGCGGTTGTCATTCCCCTGTCCATTTCCGACGGTTCCCTACAAATGATTTCTGCCAGATTGATTGCCGTGCGACTGTTGCCTTCTGTTATTACCGAGAAATTGGCTGCCATAGCGGGTGGATATGAAGACTATCTGCAGCTCAAGTTGCTGCAGAATCCACTTAAGACCAGCAACTTCATAACCTTTTCCATAGTAACTTTGCTGGTGATATTCGCCGCTGTATGGTTCGGTTTCTTTCTTGCCAAAAACATGACGGTCCCCATTCAATCGCTGGTTTCCGCCACACAGGAAGTCGCGGACGGCAACCTCGATGTGGAATTGAAGTCGGAGCGCCAGGACGAACTCGGTATGCTGATCAATTCGTTCAATAAGATGGTTCATGACCTGCGAGAAAGTCGCGAACAACTGGCCAGTGCCTATGGCGCTTTGCAGCAAAACCATGCCGAGCTCGAAGATCGTAAATTGTATATGGAAATTGTGCTGAAAAATGTCGCCGCTGGAGTTGTGAGTGTCGATGCCGACGGAAACATAGTAACTATGAATAAATCGGCTGAGGGCATATTTGGGCTGCAGGCAGAACAAGTCAAAGGGCAATTCTACGCCAAATTTCTGCCGCCTGAACACATGGAGATTGTCGAGTCTTTTCAAAGCACTTATCGCGACACCTGGCAGCTCTATTTTGAGCAGCAGGTTAGAGTCGGTATTCATAAGATTCCGAGGACCCTACTGATCAAAGTATCCGTTTTGCGCGACGATCGGAATCGACACCTGGGTTTGGTGGTCGTACTCGACGACCTGACAGATCTGGAAAAAGCACAGCGGATGGCCGCTTGGCGTGAAGTAGCCCGACGTATCGCACATGAGATCAAGAACCCACTCACCCCCATTCAACTTTCAGCTCAGCGACTTCGTCGCAGATATTCGGAACTGATCGACAACAGCGAGTCCACATTCGACGAATGCACCCGCACCATTGTGCAACAGGTCGAACTGATGAAGCACCTCGTGAACGAGTTCTCTAAATTTGCACGCCTTCCTCAAGTGCGTCCTGTCCCTTCCGATTTACCCTCAATTATTGAAGAAAGTCTTGCTATCTACCGGCACACATATCCTTATATCTCTTTTGTTTCAGAAATAAACGGAGACTTTCCTTCTCTAATGCTCGATCCGGTCCAGTTTAAACAGGTAATGGTCAACCTGCTCGACAATGCCATCCATGCTCTTAATGAAGATGATGGAGAAATAAAAGTAAAACTCTTTTACGACCAGGTCCTGAAGATTGCCAGAATAGATTGCCTAGACAATGGCCACGGTGTCTCTCAGCAAGACAAGGTCCGCATGTTCGAACCATACTATTCAACAAAGGAGAAAGGCACCGGGCTTGGGTTGACCATCGTAGCGAGTATTGTCGCAGACCATAGCGGCTTCGTCAGAGTACGCGACAACAATCCGAAAGGCACCATTATTTCAATAGAGTTGCCGGGATCAGCCTGAAAGGAATCGATCTCTCCCTCTGAGACTACTAGGTTGTGTAAGCTACTGCTGGTTTGTTACCGATGATGGATGTCAGATTCCGGATGCCGGATATGGAGAGTGCCGCTGCAGTTCAAGTATTATTTATCGGGTATCCAGTATCCGGCATCTTCTCGAACCAGGAAGCTAGTTCCGCCGAGGTGCGCCAACAAGATGGCAGTCTTAGTGTACAATAGAGACAGTGGGAAAAAGACCAGTGGAATCAAGAATTCTAGTCGTTGACGATGAAGTCAGCATTTTGAAATCCTTAGGCGGAGCCTTGCAGGATGAAGGCTACCGAATCGCCTTGGCCGCTTCCGGGGATGAGGCTCTGCAAGAAATTCAAAAAGACCCTCCAGACCTAGTCCTCCTTGATATATGGATGCCCGGCAAAGATGGCTTAACGACTCTCCAGGAAGTCAAAAAATCTTCTCCACAGATTCCGGTCATCATTATTTCCGGACACGGAACCATTGAAACCGCTGTAAAGGCTACAAAACTCGGTGCATTCGATTTTGTGGAAAAGCCGCTCTCGCTTGAACGCATACTGGTGTGCATCCAAAATGCATTAGAATTTCAAAGACTTGAAGAGGAGAATCTGCTTTGGCGTCAAAGGGCCGTCCATCGTCATCGGATAACCGGCAAAAGTTCTGCAATCCAATCGCTGAGCGCTCAAATTGAGAGGGCCGCTCCCACCAACGCAACCGTTTTCATCACGGGTGAAAATGGCACCGGCAAGGAGCTGGTAGCCAGAATGATTCACCACCGGAGCCGGAGAAGTCATCGACCAATGATTGAAGTGAATTGTGCCGCCATTCCCGAGGAGCTGATTGAAAGTGAGCTTTTCGGACACGAAAAAGGCTCGTTCACTGGCGCCACCGAGAGGCGCAAAGGTAAATTCGACTTGGCCAACGGCGGAACCCTATTTCTCGACGAGATCGGTGACATGAGCTTGAAAACACAAGCTAAGATTCTCCGGATCATTCAGGAGCAAGTTTTCGAAAGAGTTGGTGGAGCCACCCCGATATGTGTCGATGTTCGAATTGTGGCTGCAACCAACAAGAATTTACAGAAAGAAATTGACACCGGGACCTTCCGCCAGGATCTTTTCTATCGACTGAACGTAATCCCAATCCATGTTCCACCTCTTCGAGAGAGGCTTCAAGATATCCCATTGCTGGTGGAAGATTTCGTTCAAGCGTACGCTTATGAGAGTGCCCTGGGGCGAAAGAAGATCGATCTGGAAGTCTTTACTATTTTACAGCACTATTCTTGGCCCGGAAATGTTCGAGAACTTCGAAACTTCATTGAACGCCTGATCATTATGACACCTAAAGACGTTATCGGCCTAAAAGATATCCCGCAGGATTTCCTTCGCCAGCTCCCCGATAAAAACGAGAAAACTGATCCTTATGCGCAGGATACGCTCAGAGAGGCCCGATCTCAGTTCGAACGAGAATACCTTCTAAGGAAATTGGAGCAATACTCCTGGAACATCTCTCTTACGGCCGCGGAAATCGGCATCGAGCGCAGCCACTTGCATCGCAAAATGAAACTTTTAGGCATAAGGGAAGGTATAGAGCAGCAACATTTTCCGGAACCCGCTGTTTAAAGCATGAGGGAAATGAGGCCTCTGCGATCCTCATAATTTCAGCCCATCCACCAGCATCCGATATTTCTCATGGATCATTTGCCGATCAAACTCCCAGAATTCCTTTAACATTCGTTCTTGTTCTTCTTGAGACAAGTACGCCATGGTATCTGGAAAGAAGCTTTTGTCTTCCTTTTCGATGTGTTTGGGATAAAAATCGACTAACGTTTTCAATTTCACGACAATTGTAGAAAGGGCTTTCTCAATTCCGTTTTTGTAGCGCCTGTTCGCCTCCACAAGGTCTGCGGTTAATTCGCGCCCAAGAATATGCTCTTGTACCAGTTCATCCATCACCGACCTGTCCTTCTCCGACAGTTCCTTTTTTCCGAGCTCACGAAACATGATTTGTTCTTCTTTTCCGTGATGAGTTCGGTCGGCGTAGGTGCGAATAAAATCGACAGCAACATCGACGAATAAAGGGTCTGCTTTGCCGGTCTGCTCGATCTGTTGCAGCTCGGTCTTTATTCGTTCGATCATACGATCGATCAGCCTGTGCTCGATCATCAATGGACCGCGTGGCTGCATAGTCAAATCTCCTTCCATCACTTTAAAAGAACAATATTCTCAGAGCACAAATCAATGAAAAACTGTATGTTCAGATCTATTATCCTAATACCCGTATCAGGACGAAGCCCTTATGCTCTTGGCCCGGGCTCCCCACTAAAATTGCGTACCTGCAATAGTCGATCAAAGACGTGCCTTCATAATAGTATCGGCGAGAAAGTTCGGCAACCGTACCACACTGAAATTAGCAGCGCCGTTTTTCACTAGATTAATTACCGTATACGTGGTGTTAAATGCCGCTTCGACCCAGTCGTGGGTGGGCACGATAAAGAAAGAGACTTGCCGAGGACAAAGTTGTTGCTTTTCTTAAATAAAAAAAGCGGATTGAGAAAATCCACTTTAAAAATGATTGGTTATGGTGGAGATGATGGGACTCGAACCCACTACCTCAGCCTTGCGAAGGCTGCGCTCTCCCAGCTGAGCTACATCCCCACACTTAAGTATTGGTATATATCCTCTATCCTGTTGGGTGTCAAGGAACGAAAACTTGCATCGCCGCAGTGCACGGGAGTTGAGCGAGCCTTATCCGGAAAAGATCGTTTGGATAACGCACATGCGGTAAAAACCTTGGTCCCCGATCGGGCACCGATGAACCGAACCATGCTGTCTGTTATGGGCAATCTGTTGCACCATACTCTTCATTGAACTGGTCCAGGATTTGACCCTCGGGAAAAGGAGGATACCGAAATCATTTCTGTCAAAAAAGGGCTCAAAAGAATGTTCCCAGGGTGCTATAAAATTACTCCATCCTTATCTTCTAAAGCGGACAACATTAATCAAAGCTACCATGAGAGGAGAAGAAAATGAAAGTTGAAGTCGATCAGATCAAGTGCGGCACCATTGGGATCTGTGTCATGGAGTGCCCGGAAGTGTTCCGCTTTCAAGAAGGCAGCAAGAAAGCCGAGGTTAAACTCAAAGAAATTCCGCTGGGACTCCAGCAGAAATGCCGCGAGGTAGCCATAAAGTGTCCCAATGATGCCATTATCATAGAAGATTGAAAATCAACGGTTTTTCATGAATCGTGATTTAGGCCGGTTTTGCTTTTGCGATAAAATCCGATTAAAAACTCGGCCTCCTTCGGAGAAAGATCGAAACGCTGGACCGCCTCATTCACCAGCTTTTGCAGCGATTTTTTGGGCTCCTCTTCCAGTTCGGCGGAAATCCATTTGACCGCCTTGCGTATGGCGTCTCCTTCGGGCATGATATTTGTCATCTCAAAGTTCTCCTTCTAAGGAATATGTTGAATCTCAACAGCAATCCGACTACCGTGACCTCCCAGCCGGGGGAATGTTTCATCCTTTGCTTACAATTATATTGCCTTATGCAATCATTTGGAACAAACGTCAACCAGGAGAAAAGCAATGACCGATTTGAATTTCAAAGAAATGGCCGAATTCATCGGAAACGACCTTCGTCTGAAGACATTTCCAATCGCGGTCAAGTTCCTTAAGAGCAAAAATGAGTTCCCGGATAAAACCCGGCAGCCATCGGTAGCCCTCAGAAAAAGGGTCACCATTTGTCAAGGAGTCACCATGGCTCGGGTCTACGGATGGACGGTGGGGCTCACCAAAGAAGATTTAATTTGCGTGCCAGCCATGATCGCTTTCGGATTCAGTGGTGCGCAGGAACCGGCGAAAACCCTTGCGACGCTGTTCTGCCAGGTGGAATTTGCAAGGGATGAAGAACAAGCCCTCAATGAGGCTGAAAGCATAATTCGCCTGGAAAACAACGAATATGAAGCTATTCTCCTTGCCCCGCTGCAGAAAGTTTCCTGCGAGCCTGACACGGTAGCAATTTACGGCAATCCCGCTCAGGTGATGCGTATGATCCAGGCGTGGACCTTCAAGAAAGGCAGTCGAGTTCCCGGAAATTTTGGCGGTAAAGTGGAGTGCAGCCAATATCTTGTTGAACCTTTCAAAGGAAGATCAGCACAGGTCGTTATACCGGGTATGGGCGACCGCATTTTTTCCATGACCCAGGATGACGAAATGGTCTTCAGCTTACCCGGGGATGCTGTACAAACCTTGGCGGACGGTCTGAAAGAAGCTGGAAAGAAGATCGGCGCGCGCTATCCGGTCACATTTTACCAGAACTTCCAGCCGGAATTTCCGAAGCCATACAAGGCAGCGGGAGAGGAATTGGGACTGTTTTAAGGCAAGCATACCTGATCTCAATAGGGTCAAGGGCTTTCAGGAGGTAAAGGTGTTGCGTCGGAGCAAACAGCTTCAAGAGTATAAAGTGGTAGTGGAATTGCCGGTTCTATGGGGCCAAATGGATGCTTTCGAGCATGTCAACAATACGGTCTTTTTTCGCTACTTCGAATCGGCTCGCATTGTCTACGGTGATAAAATCGATATGTACAAATTCTTAAGAGAAGATGGAACAGGCCCCATTTTGGCTGCCACAAGCTGCACCTTCATCAAGCCTTTGCGATATCCGGATACGATCCAAGTGGGATGTCGGACAGTAAGAATTACCGAATCCGAAATGGACCAGGAATACGCTATTTACAGCGAGCGTTTGAAGAAACTTGCCGCTTCCGGCACGGCAACCATCGTCGCCTATGATTACAACGAGTTTAAAAAAAGTAAATTCCCGCAAGCACTTGTTGAGAGCATCCTTAGTCTGGAAAAGAACCTCAAACTAAACTGAAGCAGGCTCGCAGGCCTGCTCCAGAAAAACCGCTGTTTCAACAGGTGTTGCCCTTCGAAATTTCAACTTTCAACGTCGGTCACTCCGGCTTCCTGAAATGTTTTGATTTCTTTTAAGACTTTTGCCGAAGCTTCCAGGATATTCATGGCAAGAGCCGAGCCGGTTCCTTCTCCCAAACGCATGTCCAGATCGAGTATCGGCCGAAGCTCCAGCATCTCGATCATGGTTGCATGGCCTATTTCTTGACTGCGGTGGGAAACAAACAGGTAATCTTTCGCCGCAGGCGCCATTTTGCATGCAATCAGCGCGCCCGCGGTAGCTATAAAGCCATCACAGACAACGGGTGCTCCGGCTGCGGCAGCACCCAGCACTGCCCCCGCTAAACCGGCAATTTCAAATCCTCCGACCTTACTCAACACATCCAGAGGATCCTTCGGGTCGGGCTGGTTCACGGTCAATGCCCTTTCCACCACCGAGATTTTTCGAGTGAGCCCTTCGTCATTAATTCCTGTGCCTCGACCGGTCAATGCTGCCACCGGTTTGCCGCTCAGCACCGCAATAATCGCCGTGGAAGGGGTGGTATTAGCAATGCCCATATCACCGGTGCCAAACAGTTGATATTTTTCCTTCGCGTGAGCCTGCTGCAGAAGCTCAGCGCCAAGCAGCAACCCCCGAATCGCCATCTCCCTGCTCATGGCCGGCCCTTTGGCCATATTGGCAGTGCCTTTCGCCAGTTTTCGGTGCAAAATCGGCCAATCTGGTGGAAGGTCTACAGCCACTCCGCAATCGACTACTTTGACGTCTGCCCCCACGTGACCGGCCAGAACGTTGATGGAAGCCCATCCTTGAGTAAAACTATAGACCATCTGTGCCGTCACTTCCTGAGGGTAAGCGCTGACTCCCTCAGAGGCCACACCGTGGTCCCCTGCCATGGTGAAGATCAGTTTCTTACCCAAATCCGGCGCGAGAGTCTTCTTGATTGCTGCCAGCCTCGCTGCAATAATTTCCAGTTGCCCCAGAGATCCCCTGGGACGAATCTGAGATTTCAGTCTCTGCCAGGCTTTTTCTTCCCAATCTTTGGATGCAGGTTTGATGTTCTGCAAAAGCTCATTAAACTTGTCGTTCAGTTGTTTCATTTGTCTGTACCTTCCCTTGCAAAATAAAAAATCCTTCAAACCTCGAGTCTGAGGTTTGAAGGATCGCTTGATGGCATCGGCAATCCGAACCTAAACACGGACGCGGTTTAAAGCGCGTCCATAACCTTTCACGGCAGGTCTTCTGACTCGCGGTTCCAGTTACTTTCCGAACCTTCCCACCCAAGATAGAGCTACGGCCGTAAGCTAACAATGGGCAGTGGTTTAATTTCGGATTTAATCCCCGCTCACAGCGCCGGCCAAACGCGGCGGATTCGCACCGCCTTCCCTATTGAGCTGAGAGCACCGCAAAAGGATTCTCAAAAATAGCTACTGCACCTTCTTGCTCGCACGTTTCAAAAATTTCATAGCTTTTTCGGTTTCCAAAACGGGAATGATTTCCGCCACTCCCAGATCTGTCCACCTGAATATGGAATTCGCCAGATGCAATTCGTCATCAGCCTCGAAGAGCCGAAACACCCTATGCCCCGAGATATCAAACCACTCACCTTTAATCTCGACTCCCGTGCTCTTTTCCCTGCTTTCCATACCTCTCTCAATAACCTGGTTGCGGTCCTCGGGTACGTAGCTGAATATGGCCAAGAATAACATGAGCACCTCCTTTTCTCTGAATGGTTCATCGATATCTTCGTACATTGCATTATAGATTTATTTCCGGCAAAACGCCACCTAACTTTTCCCCCTCTGCCCATAAGCCTTTTTTGAATGCAAAGCTGGATCTTCAAAATGCTCCGAATGCAACTTCGTTTGCTCCTCAAAACTTCTTCACCGTCACCTCGGCACTGTTCTGCATTGAAGCAAATACTCGCTTGACATCAAGAGAAATATTTCACTACAATGCAACCCAAACAGTCAACCAGGAGTTAGTGTTCACTCGATAACCGCTAAATGAGAAAGGAGGTCTTGCAAGTGAGAAAAGTGGGAGGAAAGGTCTTATTGTGTGGATTTTTGGCAGTGGCGCTGATCTTTGTTGGAGCCTTTTTGGTAAAGGCTGCTGAGGAATGCAAGAAGGACCAGCCCGAAGGCAATATCGTGCTGAAAGATCCAGCCTGGACAGAGCATACCAAATGCCCTGTAGAGTTCAGCCATCAGGCCCACGCAGCAGATTACGGTATAGCTTGTACCGAATGCCATCACAAGTTCGAGGATGGGAAGAACGTTTGGAAGGAAGGCGACCCTGCGTGTCCTTGCTCCTCATGCCACACTAATCTTGAAATCAAAGGTGAGAAGAAACTTCCTGAAGCAGAGCAGAAACTCAACTTGAAACTGGCATACCACAACAATTGTATTGATTGCCATAAAGCAAAAAAGAAAGAGGATGCCAAAACAGGCGCTCCAGTGACCTGCACCGGCTGCCATCCGAAGGAATGTCCGAAATAAGCTGCGGGCAGAGCAGCTCAAATTCCAAGAAAACCCGCCTGTGAACATGCGTCTCGTCCATGGGCGGGTTTTTTGTTGCTGCTTCCACACACCAGCCCACTTTCCTATAAGTTTTGCTTACCTCTGCCCCTCTTTTCATCCACTGCCTCAATATCCGTTTAGCTTGCAACTTGGCATCTCGCTGCACTGGAAGCTGCCGAATCTCACAATATTTGAACTTTCGTCTTTTCGAGAGAGCCGCCGCATACTGCCAGCCGACAAAAGCATCAGCTGGGAGTCAAATTCTTTACGGGGACGGGGGGAGGGTTGCTCTCAACCATGATCTGCCGACACAACGAAACATGGAATTGCGACAAACGAACGAGACAGGCACTGTGGGCAGAGGGGGAGAAGCTTTCAGTAAAAAGATGCTCTCTAAACAAGGACAGGCCGCTTTCGGATCATTCCCGTCAGCGGCCTGAGAGTAGGACAATCGGACCAGAATAGGGCCTGGCAACTACACTTCTTCTACCGTAATAGCACTCGATTCACATACTTCTACGCAGCTCTCACAGCCAAGGCATTCATCCTCATTTACCGGCTCAGCCTTGCCGTCCACTATCTCATAGACATCAACGGGGCATACATCGACACATTCAGCATCGCCAGTACACTTATCCTTGTCAACAGTCACTTTCCACATCTTATTTATCCTCCCTTTCATCAATTCTATAAAGACATCGCTCTCTGTCTTTATCTCGCTGTTCCTCTTATTATATTTTAAGGACCCGGCCTTAACTAACCCCTTACCCGGAGAATGTCAAGCACACCGCAACCACGACCGCACCCAGTTTTTCTGACGGGATACCCCGAGAAGCGGATTAAAACAAAAAGAACCAATACGAAGCTACCAGAGTCTTTCACAAAATAAAAAATTGGCCGTTTCGTTCCAGCCAATCTATTTGGCAATCGTTCTCATAAGTTACATTGCCTGAACTAATGCTGCTGCTGGCTTCAAGACGATGCGAATCGTCCTGAAGCCAATCTTGAAATTTACACGCAGCCGGTAGGCTTGGGCAGGCCTGCCATCTTACAGGCGCCTTTACCCGGTCCCGATGGGAACAGTTCATAGATGTATTTCAACTTGTAACCGGTTACCTTGGTCAGGATCCTCACCATCGGAGCAATTCCATGCTTCTTGTAATAATCCTGCAACACATGAATTACCTTCCAGTGCTCTTCGGTAAGCTCACTGATCCCTTCAGAGCTCTTAACATAATCGACCCATTCGGGGCACCACTGTTCGAAACTGCTGATGAAACCATCTTCATCAATTTCAAAGTTTTTGCCTTTATATTCAACTTGTGCCATGGACACTACCTCCTTAAATAGATTTGGTTTAAAAGTGCAAAGACTTCTGGCACTCCTGGCTACGGATCCCCTTGTGATCCAAAGACTTGCTTGTATTTTCCAGTCGATGGCATCTGGCTGAACGAACTACAGCTTCCGCCCAAGCATCATTTCCCACGGCATGGACATGCGAGTAGCTAGCGAGCGTGTTTTTATAGCACATTCCGTCCCAGCCGGCCACTATTCCATGCCCTTTTTGCAGTCGAAATACAAAAGGAAGAGATGAATCGCATCCCACAATACGTGAATAATGGAACTCATGCCCTCTAAATTTCGCACCTTCAGCAAAAAAAGGGTTGTTCCTCGCCACCTCCAGGATTGTATACCCATGCCCTTGAGGCCTGGCTTCCAATAATACGTCGTAAGGAAAGATCCCGGTCATGGGAAACTTACCATCTGCATGACTGATATTGGCACATAAAAACATCAGCCCGCCACATTCCGCGTAGACAGGCAAGCCTGCCTCAATTTCTTTCTTTAATGATTCCCGAAACACTCTGTTCCCGGCCAGAATTTCCAGATGAGTCTCGGGAAACCCCCCACCAATATACAAAGCGTCTAAAGCAGGCAGCGGGCGTTCTTCAAAACTGGAGATTTCCTGTAGAATCGCACCTTTTTCAGCCAATGCCTCGAGATTTTCGGGGTAATAAAACTGAAAGGCCGCATCACGAACAACACCGATCTTTACCGGCTTGTGTGATTCATCTGCAACTGAGTGGCCCGCCGTCGGTGCAAGCCATCCCAGCACCTCGGCCGATTTGGAAAGCTGCCAAAGGGCATCGAGATCCATGCATTGCTCTATGCTTTCGGCTGCACACCTCATAGCCTCCACAACGTTCTGCGCTTCCTGGGGCGGAACCAATCCCATGTGTCGCTCCGGAAAGAACATGTTACATTCTTTCGGAAGAACTCCCAGGACGGGTATCCCACAATATTCTTCGATGGCTCCTCGCAGGATTTTTTCATGGCGCTTTCCTGCTACCCGGTTCAGCACCACCCCGGCAATATTGACTTGCGGGTCCATATGCCGGCAGCCCAGTACCAAGGCGGCGGCAGTGCGCGTCACCTTAGTTGCATCCAGCACCAGCAAAACAGGCGCGCCCAGCAGCTTGGCAAGTTCGGCCGTGGAAAAGCTCCCTTTAACATCCACCCCATCGAACAACCCCCGGTTTCCTTCGATTAAACTCACGTCTCCGCTGCCGGAGCGGCGGACAAACGACTGCAGAATCTCATCCGCTTTCATGAGATAGGGATCCAGATTGTAACACGGACTTTGAGCCGCTGCAGACAACCAACCGGCATCAATGTAATCCGGACCCTTCTTGAAGGGCACCACCCGCAAGCCATGTTTGATCCGCCACGCAGCCGCAAGGCCAAGCGAAACTACAGTTTTGCCTGCACCTCCCCGCAGGGCAGCAACCACAAGCCGCGGTTTCTCAAAAACCATTGCATTCATCTCGTTGACAAGCACACCGAAGAGCGCCGCTCCTCAGTGTGCTATGAGTTCTATATCGGTTAGAATTTGAATTGAGTAGTGGTTCTCCAGGTCGTCATGGCCAGGCGGTAATCGTCGATGTGTTCATGCTTGAACTCGATACCGGTGGTCTCGAAGAAACGCTCCCAACCTATCCGATTGATCCAGTCGCCAACGCGCTCGTAACGACGCCCACCAGCAGCATAAGCCTCCACGATCTTCTTGATGGTATTGACCGTGGTCGGCCAGCGTGGCGGCTCGTTCGGGATATACGGAACTGCCAGTTTCGAGAACATCGGGGTAGACAGTACGTTGGAGACCTTTCCGCCAACCCACAGAGCAATACCGTCACCTTCGGCATTGGCCAGAGGAAGAGCGGGACACATAGTGTAGCAGTTTCCACAGAACATACAGCGGCTGTTATTGATCTCGATGCTCTTCATCTCGCCGACTTTCTTCGGCTTGATGGCGGCAGTGGGGCAGGCCGCGATGACCAGCGGAATTTCGCACACATTCGGGACGCGATCATGCTCGACCAAAGGCGGCTTCCGATGTACACCAAGAATCGCGATATCCGAACAGTGAACGGCACCGCACATGTTCAGACAGCATGCCAGCGCAATACGCACCTGAGCCGGCAGCTTATGCGAACCGAAATAGTCAAACAGCTCATCCATGACCGCCTTAACAACACCGGAGGCATCGATGGCCGGGGTGTGGCAGTGAGCCCAGCCCTGAGTATGAACGATGCTGGTGATGCTGGCGCCGGTTCCACCCATGGGGAACCAATTGCCGCGGCTCCGCAGATCATCAATCAGCGGCTGAAGCTTGCTCTTATCGTCCACCATGAATTCAACGTTGTTGCGAGTCGTCCAGCGCACGTAACCGCCGCAGTGTTTATCGGCAATGTCACAAATGTCGCGAATCAAGTCAACACTGATCAGTCGGGCTGCACCAACACGCACTGAGTAAAGCTCCGCTCCCGTTTCGGAAACATGCACCAAAACACCGGGTTCCAATATTTCATGATACTTCCACTTCCCATAATTTTCTTTGACGATAGGTGGGAAGAACTTGTCATATTTTGGAGGACCAATATCTGTTATTCGGTCTTTCAATGGATCATTAGGATCAAAAGGCATAGTTTAACCTCCTAAGCTTGATGCCGTGAACGAAATGCAGCAATGTCATGCTCCCAACCACCGGGGACCTCTGCTGGATCATAGAAAATGTACGGATTGTAGCGCGGAGTATTGACCATACGCGGATCCGGTGTCAGGTCGCACACCTTCAGGAATTCCTGCAGGCCTAGACGTTGAATACACTCGCCCAGACGTTCGCGGTTCTTGCCGTTCTCCATCCACCAATCCCACATTTTCTCGACAAATTCCTTAAACTCCTCGTAGGGCGGTTCCATTTTTATGAACGGAATAACGACGCTGGAGAGCTGCGCACCTTCCAGGATCGGGGCCTTGGCACCCACCAAAATGGTAGCGCCGGTATCTTTTCCAGGTCTCAGAGCGCGCGGCATAACCCTGATGCAGTGCATGCAGCGAACACAATCTTCATCCCAAATTTTCAGGGCCTTTCCATCCCACTCCATACAACGGGTTGGACAAAGGTCAACGACTTCCGCTTTAATATCTACGGCACGTTTTTCGGAGCCACCAGCACCTCCATGAGCAACCAATTCGCCACCAGCATAGGCGCGGACCGCTTCTTGATCGATCCGGATGTTGTCGCGCCAAGTTCCGATAATGGAACAACAGGCGCGGGCAATAGCCGCAACGCAGTCGCACGGACAGCCCGATGTCTTGAACTTAAACTTGTAGGGGAACATCGGCCTGTGGAGTGCATCCTGAAACTCTTGGGTCAAATCATATGTGATATCTTGCGTATCAATACAGGACCATTCGCAACGGGCCTTTCCAACACAGCACGCCGGCGTTCTCAAGTTGGAGCCTGACCCACCCAGATCCATACCAAAATCATGGGTCAATTCGTAAAAAATAGGTTCCAACTGATCGGTGGTCGTACCCAGAAGAATGATATCTCCTGTGGATCCGTGCATGTTGGTCACACCACTGCCTTTTTCTTCCCACATGTCGCACAATTTGCGCAAAATCTCAGTGGTATAAAATTTGCTCGCTGGCTGATTCACACGAATCGTGTGAAAGTGGGCAACATTGGGAAACAGCTCGGGACGATCGCAATAGCGGCCAATTACACCACCGCCATAGCCGAACACGCCTACGATGCCGCCGTGCTTCCAATGCCCTTCCTTGTCCTCATAGGACATCTCCATCAATCCCAGCCAATCTTCACAAGCAGGCTTTCTGGCCGCCATTCGCTTCATATCTGTAACGAAGCTCGGCCATGGCCCTTTTTCCAATTCATCAAGCATAGGAGTTTTATGCTTTAGCGCCATTCGATTTACCTCCTTAAGGCAAAACACCTCTTCGGGTTGAATGCAACTCAGAATCCTCTTCCACAACGAATATTAGCCGACTCTCTCCTTCACCCCCTTCCACCTTAACTGCTTTTCTTTTTCAGAATTATTCATCCTTGCTCGGACATTCTCCAGACCTAATCGGAAAACAGCACGAATTCCGGCTTAATTCATTCCCTTTTCTTCTTTTTCGACATCGCCTTCGCCAGGAAGCATATACATAGTCGTGCTGCCGCTGGACCAATATTTGAGTTTACCTTCGTTGACCAGTTCGTTAACGACCTTTTTGGCTTTCATCATCTTCAACTCAGGCACAGCTTTGCACAAGTCATTAAAATAGAGCTTGCTCTTTTTCTGACTCTTGACGTAGTCAATTATTTTTTGTTTTTCTTCCTCACTCATGGTATCTCCTTCGCTATGCATATGAATTCATTGAAAACAACTAGGGTTTTGACCCTGTCAGCCTCCAGAAAGGTCTATACGTGAATAGATTCACTTTGACTGTCTATCGCGCCGGATTCGCTTTGTCAATAGAAAATTCCCTGCGAAATCGGGGCGGAATCACACTTGACACAAAATCATCAGTGGGCCGCTGTCAGGTCCCCTTGACACATTTTTCACACATTGTTAAGTATCCTTCTACCATGGCCAGATGCTGAATTCAAACTCAAACGAATGCAAATCAACAGGATGATTTAATGACAACCCAACCAAACGAAGCTGAAACACAACTGAAAGAATATATAAGATATCTTAAGGAGCGGGTATTTTTTGAACCGCAGTCGGCCACCCTGCACTACAATCTTGGACTTGCCTATGCGCGCAAAGGATTGGCCGATGACGCCATATCAGAATTCAAACAAGCCCTGGAATGCGACGAGACTTTAGCTCAAGCTCATGTAAACCTGGGTGGTCTGTACTTTCAAAAAGGCAGTCTAGAGCAATGCATCGAAGCCAACCTGAAAGCTCTTGAGCTTGACCCGAATTTGCCAATGGCTTACAGCAATCTCGGCTTTGCCTACCTCCAGAAGGGCGACTTCGCCAAAGCCATTGAATCGAGCAAGCAAGCCATTGAATCCACTCCGGATCTTCTGCAGGCACATAATACTCTGGCCGTCGCCTACCTTCAGACCGATCAAATTCAGGCGAGCATCGAAGCCTCACAAAAAATACTCGGCCTCAATGACAGCTTCGCCCCTGCTTACTACAACCTGGCGGTTGCTTATCGGATGGCGGGCGAACAGCAAAAAGCCAGGGAGCATTACGACAGAGCCATAGCGCTTGGCTATCCTGTGGACCCGGACGCCCAGGCAGAATGGAATGAAATCGAATAGGTTAAGAAGACACCTCGGGAGGTTACCCTAATAATGGAAGTATCTAAGGATATGTTTGTCATTATCGAGTATACCGTTCGCCTGCAAGACGGTTCCTACGTGAAGGGGGACAACGGGCCGGTCTCACTCAACTTTGCAGTAAACTACAATCAGATACTTCCAGCGTTGGAGCGACGGCTGCTGGGACTTCAAGAAGGGGAAAAGGCGGATTTTGTGATTCCGGCGCGAGAAGCCTTTGGAGAATATGATCCATCCCAAGTCCGTACCAAGACTTTTGACGAATTTCCGGAGGGACACGACCTAGTGGAAGGCAAATGGGCAGTGGCAACCAATGAACAAACTCAAGCCCGGTACAGCTACTATGTCAAACACAAGACAGGCCAATCCGTTACCTTGGACTTCAACCACCCCCTTGCCGGGCAAGACCTTTATTATCATGTAGATATCACTCACATTCGGCCGGCCTTGCAAGAAGAGCTTGAGTACTTGCGGCCATGCGAGGGCAGCGAAAAACCAGAGGTCTCCTCGCTAGTTCATTCTTGAGGATATATTCCGCTCGCTGCTATCGCCTTCAGGCATGCTATTCTTTGCTGGAGACTCGCTGTCTATACCAGTTGCAGAATTCGAGGATAATGCTAGCCCGCGGTTCCCCGCGCAGCAAACCTACGCACAATTCGAAAACCTCCTTTTGAATCACCTCCGAATGCCCGCTTTGCGGGTGGAGTTGCAAAAACTCTCTCAGCAGAGTGTTGGCGTTCAATGAAACCTGACTGAACATTCGTTCGCGCGGGTCCTTGGGCTCCTGGAAAGGATTCCACTTATCATATCCCATTCGCAATATGCGTTCCTGACCGCGCTTGGACATGCCGTCAAAAATGGCCTTCTTGCGGATTTCGTATTCTTGTTCATCTTGAGCCATTTTTTTACTCCCAGAACAGTTTTAGTCGGATTTTTTTGAATTCTTTTGTGCTAAAAAGAATCTCGTAGTCATGCAGGTGGATCGCTTCAGCCAATTTTTCGGCAATCCTGCGGCATTCTTCGATGTTTCGTCCATGCACCATGGCATATAGATTGTACGGCCAGTCATGATATGCCGGTCGATGATAGCAGTGGCTCACCTCAGCATGCGAGGCAAGGATTCGTCCATACTCGTCGACTCTTTCCGCAGGACAACTCCAAACAACCATTCCATTGGCGATGAATCCTGCCTGGCGATGATTGAGAACGGCAGCAAAACGCCTCATCAAACCTTGATCGAGCCACTTTGAGATGAGTTCCAGAAGTCCTTCTTCGTTCACGTTCAAGTCTCTAGCCCACAGCTCGAAGGGTCTCTCTACCAGAGGTAAGTCCTCCTGAATGGTTCGTACAACTCTGATGTTTTCACCTGAAGGATCAAACGAATCATGTGCTTCAACTTTTGGCAGCTCCGACAGATCATCGCTCAATGCGCTTTCCCCTTCCTCCAGGACATCTAACACAACCGCCAGCTTATATTTCTTCAGTGCCGGTAAAATAAGAGCCGGCCAGCCGCCCGCAGAAGATGAAAGTTCCTCTACCGTCCGTTCCAAAGATTCCCCCGGCGGGACCGCAATAGTAAACCAAATATTATATTTACCGGGCCGCAAATAATTATGGCTCACACCAGGATATTGGTTGATCGCTGCTACTGCTCTCTCCAATTCAGCTTCCGGCACTGCCATAGCCACGAGACTGCTGCGATAACCCAACGCTCCAGTATTAAAGATGGCACTTATTTGCCTCACCAAGCCCTGTCCCTTAAGAGACTTTATTCTGCCGCGTACTTCGCCCGAATCAATTCCTAATCCCTCGGCTAAATTCCGATAGGGCTCCGGGGCGATCGGAAACGAGCGTTGCAGCCGGTCGAGTAAAACCCGGTTTATGGCATCCAAACTCTACTCCTTATCTGTCAATCACAAGAAAATTGAGGGTTAGAGGAAACTCTTCCATTTCCATTATTAACCTAAAACAATTCTATTTTCTAAAAAATGCAGGAATCTCCGTGTCTCTCGTCTCTACAATAGCTTAATGAAAACCTCGACCAGAAGGTCGCTTGAGAATGCCTTTTCAGTCAGTTCTCGGACAGGCTCTCAGGTAAAAACATTCCCGGTACATTTTCACGTTTGTTGTTATCGGAGTCCCATGATAATTGTCAGCCACCATTATATGACAATCATGAGGTATACTCCAATGGCCATGACTTTTACCATCCAGCGCTTGGTCGATACACCAGCCGGCTTGCTGCAAGTGACCGCAGAACGTGGACGAACTCCGCTCCCGGGAAGTCCGGACAATCCTTTATCGGAACTTTCCTATGGTCCATACCTTAACGCAATCTCTAGTTTTCTATCTAACAATTCATATCATGCCCTGACAACAGTCCTATCAAAACATCTCGGCCGGGCAAGTTCGTTGGATGAAATCAAACGGGTTGAGATCATCAGCACAAAACATGGAACTCTCTATCATGTTGCCCGGTTGAAAGTATATCTTGACGAACGGGTCTGCTCTTTCGCTGTAAACGTTTCAACCTACCCGGAACAACATGCCTTTTTAGAAAACGAATTTCATCTCTTAAAACATCTATATGACAACTTTCATGCAGTATTTTTGCCCATCCCTTATTTGAAGGGGAAAACCACGTATAGCGATGACCAGACTGGCTACCTGCCTCTAAAGCTTTTCATTGCCCAATGGTTCGAAGATTACCATGAATTCCACCTGTCTCCGCACCTCAACGAAGATCTGCCAGCCATTAAAGTATGGGACGCGAGTGCAAATAACAGCCTGCTAGACGGCCATCAAGCCTACTCACTCTATCGTTGCGCCAGCGCAATCCTGACGACATATCTGGACGGGCGCACCTTTCAGCAGATCTATCCCTGGCATCATGCGGCTGGAGATTTTGTTGTGCAGGTGAGGGAAAGCGAAGTTGATCTTCGACTCATTACAGTGCGCGATTACCGCTGTCTGCTTTCACCCGGGCCTGGTTTTGAAAATGTTTGGGCCGCTATCCTTCATTTCTTTTTGAATGTCACTATTCGCCTGCGCCTGGATAGGTTCGATGGTACCGGGAAGTTGGCCTGGGCTGGTCCTGATTGTCTACGCGGCGTCATCGACGGATTTTTTCAGGCATGGTCTGAAAAATTTCAAAAATATCCGCACCTTCCTTCCAGCAATGAAGTTTTTGAAGTTTTGCGTTCTTTCAACCAGAAAGATTGGCTTTCATTGGCTGAGCTTGTGAACGAAGGTGGACAGGTGGAACATGATGAAATTGAGTTCTTAAAGCCGCGAATGAATGATCATGTCACTACCCTTCACAATGCACTTCAGTAAAAAAGCTGGCTTTGTAGTCGGATTCGCACACGGGATTTGGGGCTTCATCCTTTTTTCAATTGCTTTTGGAACCAGCATTGGATTGGGTTTTACGCTCCATCGGAGCACTCATCGCCGAATCTGTCGCTGCAGGTTCTTGAGGTCTCGCAATGGGCGGCTACAACACCTCTATCTGCTTTGGCATGATGGTGAGCTCTGCAGCAATTCCCGCATTACTTTCGTTACGTCATTTCCGCTTGCTTCCGGCGGGAATCGAGAAAAAAACGGCCTCGATTTCTGCTTCTTTGTAGAAATGACGGATAACAAGCAATTTTGTCAGTCTGACCATGGCATGGATGCAATGAGAAGATTGATCGCTCAATCACGTGGAAACCTAATTTGTCGCCATTTTTTAAGCCGATGCGGGCATCCAGGGCAAGTTGAGAAATCTTTTGAAAACAACCATCAGCGGTTGTAAATGATCATGATGAATTGTATGATGCTGCAATTTTTTGATGACCTTTTTCCGGAGTTTAGCACTTTACTGTTGATCAAGGAGGAGTTGAGTTATGGAGGACGTCAAACGAATTCTCGTAGTTAGCAGATCGACCAAAAACTGCCGCAAAGCAGTCCATTACGGTGTTTCTCTAGCGAAAAAATATGGAGCGGAACTGTATATCGTTCACGTAATCCACGATCCTTTCAGCCTAGAGGGGTGGAATCTTCCGATCCCCTCTTTGCATGAAGAATATGAAAAACTGAAGTTGGGAGCAAAGGAAGAGTTGGATCGAATTATCAGCAGAGAAAAAGCTGAGGGATTGACAATTCACGAGTGGTTAAGAGAAGGAAAACCGGTAGACGAAATTCTAAAGGTAGTGGAAACTGAAAATATAGATTTATTGATCATGCTCGCCCACCATGAAGGCCGTCTCGAACACTTCCTGTTCGGTCGCACCAACGAGGCAATTGTCCGAAAGATGCCTTGCGCCATTATGCTGGTGAAGTAAATTCGACATTCAAGGGTGCTATATTATAGATTATTTTCCATCTTATTACTCTCTCTTACAGGGCGCCTTCGGCCTTATCGGTCGGGTCATCGCGGATTAGTGGGATTCAGGTTCTCGTCATTTTATGGCGAGCCGGAAATCCGCTAAGATCCTCTAGACCTGCTGGATACCGGGTCGGAGGCACAAGCTATCAAATGATCGACAAAGCAACAATGGACATCGGCAGTCCGATGCACCTTGGCACCCACGTATGTGACGGAGGGATAAATTTCGCCCTGTTCAGTCGTCACGCCAACCGCGTTTGGCTGGAACTGTTCGACAACCCCGACGATGTAATTCCCGCAAAAACCTTTGAGCTTGATGCCCGCATGCATCGTACCGGTGACATCTGGCATATAAGAGTCTATGGAATCGGCAAAGGGCAACTCTATGCCTTCAGGGTTGACGGCCCTTATGAGCCTCATAGAGGGCACCGCTTCAATCGAAACAAACTGTTGCTGGATCCTTATGCCACCGCCTTGCACGGAACAAAGAACTGGGATTTCAGGAAAGCACGTGGCTATGATCTCAACTCGCCACTCAAGGATCTGGCCTATTCGACAGAAAACAACGCCCGGCAGAGTCCAAAATGTCTGATCGCAGAAACTAATTTTGACTGGCAGGGCGACAGACCTTTAAAACTTCCATGGTCCGATACGATCATCTATGAAACCCATGTACGCGGTTTGACCATTCACCCTTCATCTGCCGTCAAGCACAGAGGCTTGTTCTCAGGAATTGTGGAAAAAATTCCATATCTCAAGGAACTAGGGATCACTGCCGTGGAACTCATGCCGATCCAGGAATTCAACGAGAATGAGCTTGACCGCCTCAACCCACTAACGGGCGATCCTTTGTGCAATTACTGGGGATACAACACCGTTTCTTTTTTCGCACCAAGAGAGCAGTATGCCAGTTGCACGATTCCAGGGTGCCAGCTTTCAGAGTTCAAAACCATGGTTAGAGAGCTCCATCGAGCTGGGATTGAAATTATCTTAGATATTGTCTTCAACCACACGGGCGAAGGAGACGAACTGGGTCCTACGGTCAATTTCCGGGGCTTGGATAACAGCATCTATTACATGCTGGAAAATGATGCACGTTTTTACATGAATTACTCCGGGTGCGGCAACACCAACAATTGCAATCATCCCATAGTGCGGGGTTATATTCTCGATTGCCTCCGCTACTGGACGGCGGAAATGCATGTTGATGGTTTTCGGTTCGACCTGGCATCCGTTTTGGGAAGAGGCCAGGACGGGGTTCTGCTTCCAAATCCGCCGCTGCTCGAACGTATTGCTGAAGATCCCATTCTGCGCGATGTCAAACTGATCGCAGAAGCCTGGGACGCAGGCGGAGCCTATCAGGTCGGATCTTTTCCCGGCCAACGATGGTCTGAATGGAATGGTCGCTTTAGAGACGAAATCCGGCGCTATTGGCGCGGAGACGAAAGCATGATTGCCGACCTGGCAAGCCGCATTTGCGGCAGTGCAGATATCTATAAACAAACCAACAAGGAACCCCTCAACAGCATCAACTTTATCACCTGCCATGACGGATTCACCTTAAACGATTTAGTAAGTTACAAATACAAGCACAATGAGGCTAACGGTGAAAGCAACAAGGATGGAACGGCTTACAACTACAGTGCCAACTACGGATTCGAAGGTGTTACAGATGATCCACGCATTCAAAGGACACGATCGAAGCAGATAAAAAACATGCTCGCAACGCTTTTCATCTCCCGAGGAGTTCCGATGCTGTCGGGCGGCGACGAGTTCCGTCGAACCCAGCAGGGGAACAATAACGCTTACTGCCAGGATAACGAAATTTCCTGGTATGATTGGAGTTTACTGCGTAAGCATTCGGAAATTCACCGTTTCTGCAAGGAAATCATTGCATTTCGCATGCGGCATAAACTTTTGCGGTTGGAAAAATTCTATACGGAGAAGGACGTTCTGTGGTTTGACCGAAATGGCGACAGCATGGAATGGAGCGGAGCGAGCAGGTCGCTTGGATTGCTGATTCGTGCACGTGAAAATATAGACTCCGATAGAGAATTGTGCATCATCTTTAATGCTGAAGCCAAAGACGTCATCTTCAAACTGCCTGCCTCGCCGGCAGATGAATCGTGGTATCTGGCAGTTGATACCGCTAAAGCATCTCCGGATGACATTTCTCCCGAAGGCTATGAGAGTCTACTTGCAACCCGGGATGAATATTGCGTCCGCGATAGATCGACCGTCATCCTGGTCTCGGGTAAGAAGTCCATATAGGCAGGCTCTGAAATTGAATTTATCGCAACTATGGATTGATAATATACATGATAGGCATCAGATTAGTCAGGGTTCCTCGCTGTATCAAAAGCCGGGGAGTCAAAGTCCGTGCTTTTCGCCTGACGGACCTTCCAACCCTGGCCCGCCTGTTCCGTGAAGAGACCCTCATGAGTTCTTACAGGGTGGTGACTGTCGCCAAGAACTTATTGACATTACGGCAGTGGATTTCGAGGACTTTCCAGGCCTTCTATTTGATCGAGCAAAGAGCGACGGACACAAATGAAATCAGGGGCTTCATCGGCCTCTATAACATCAGACTTGGAATGCATATGACTCTGGCGGCGGGAATCCTCGATCCAGCTTATCGCGGACAAGGACTGGGAAGCCAAGCTTTGCAGTTATTTCTAACTTCGTTGAGGAATAGTAGAGCTGCGAACACAATTCGAGTCGAGGTGGCCAAATCCAACTTACGCTCGGTTCATTTTTTTGACCGGCTTGGTTTTGAGGTCTGCCAATGCACTGAAGATTATTTTGTGATGAATAAATTTCTGTGATTGCTATGCGGACCGTGCAAGCCCCTCATCTTGGGTCCGAGAATCTATCCTCTTAAAAACTTCATCCACTTCCGCGTTATCAAGGGTCTCATGCTCCATCAGTTCTTTGGCCAGAGCATCCAGCTTATTGCGGTTTGCCCCTAGTACTTTCTGCGCATTATCTTCCATCTTCTTAACGATGCTCTGCACCTCCTCATCGATAAGCTGCGCAGTATGTTCGCTGAAGTCTTTGGGTTCTGTAATTTCCCTTCCCAAAAACGGATGTTCATCTCCTTGCTTGAAAGTAAGTGGGCCCAGTTTCTCACTCATGCCCCACTGACAAACCATGCGGCGCGCCATCTGGGTGGCTTTCTTAAGATCATCGCCGGCGCCGGTGGTAATATCTTCAAAAACCAGTTTTTCCGCAACACGCCCGCCAAGCAATATCGCAATGCGGTTGAGGAGATAAGATCGACTAAGGTTATGCCGGTCCTCCTCGGGTATCTGTTCGGTGGCCCCAAGAGAATGCCCCCGCGGTATAATGCTCACCTTTTGCAAAGGATCAACGCCGGGCAAGAGCTTGGCAAGAAGTGCATGCCCCGATTCATGATAAGCAATGACCTCTTTTTCTTTATCATTTACCAGATCTTCTCGCTCGAGACCCAAAATAATCTTATCACGGCTCTCTTCAAAATCTTCCCCTTCAACCTTCTCTTTTCCTTTCCGAGCAGCCAACAATGCGGCCTCGTTGACCAGATTCTCAAGGTCCGCGCCGGAGAAGCCCACGGTCATATTTGCTAAAGTTTCAAAATTCACATCATCAGCCAGAGGCACTTTGCGGGCATGAATCTCGAGAATTTGTCTGCGGGCTTTCTTTTGCGGCAAATCGAGGGTGATTCTTCTATCAAAGCGCCCCGGTCTGATCAGCGCCGGATCCAGGATGTCAGGCCGGTTGGTCGCCGCCATTACAACCAGCGATTCACTAGGCAAGAACCCATCCATTTCAGACAGAATTTGATTGAGCGTTTGTTCTCTCTCGTCATGCCCGCCACCCAGTCCCGTTCCTCTTACACGACCGATGGAATCAATTTCATCTATAAAAATAATGGCCGGTGAATCCTTCTTCGCTTTTTCAAACATGTCGCGCACTCGGGATGCACCAACACCAACAAACATCTCAATAAATTCGGAGCCGCTTATGCTGTAGAAAGGCACATCGGCTTCCCCGGCAGATGCCCTGGCCATCAGGGTTTTGCCGGTTCCAGGAGGACCAGCCAGCAGAACACCTTTGGGCAATTTGCCGCCCAACGCTCTGAACTTAGAAGGATTCTTTAAGAAATCAATGATCTCGGTAAGTTCTTTTTTGGCATTATCTGAACCTGCTACATCCTCGAAAGTGACATTACTGCTGCTCTTGGTATAAAGTTTAGCCTTTGACTCGCCAAAGCCAAATGGGCCGCCTTTGCCAAGACCTCCCATGCCTCTTAACTTTTTACTGCTATAGATAAAAAATCCAATGATCAGAATCCACGGCAGCAAACCGATGAGTAGAGTAGTGAACCATGGGGTTTTTGTGGACTCCGCCTTAATCGTCACTTTATTCTTTTCCAGAAGATCGAGCAGTTCGTGACCCGCAAAGGAAGGTATAGTGGTCTGAAATTGTTCGTATTTTACCTGGTTTTCCTTTTTTCCCTTCACCACGGGTTCACTAAAGGTTCCAGTTACCTGGTCTCCCTTGATGACCACCTCTTTAACCTTGCCATCGTTCACGTAGTTTTTGAACTGAGTATAGTTAACCTCTAGAAGATCAGTTGGACTGAATCCTCTAAAAAAGTACATCACCACGATCCAAATAAGCATAATCCATATTAAAGTTGACCACCCAGAAAACTTCCTGCCGGAGCTTTGCGGTATGTTATTCATCACCATCTTCCTGTGTTTAAGAATCCTGCAAACCGTTACTGAGGTGCCTCAGGCCTCCTTGCGTTAAAAATCGTATTTTGTGATTCTCGAGGTCGTGAATTGTCTACTTGCTGAGACGCCCAATGCTAAAGTTTAAGAGGCACCTGACATCCAAAATCGCGCACTTACCGATGATTTTATAAAATAAGTCTTACATCGCAGATTTCCACACAAGGTCCCGACAAAAAGATATAGGCCCCCGCAGGATGCAAAGAGCGTCCGACAGTGCGTGCCTCTTTTGTCACTTCGAGAAAAGCGTAGCGAAGGGAGAAATCAGTAACCCCAGTGTCTGCTTGCAGAATTTATCGATACAACCGATATCGTCAACCTGGCGAAAGCCGGGGTCCAGAAGCGCATGAAGACTGGATTCCAGGTCGAAGATACAGCCTATAGCGGTACTTCGTCGGAATGACAGCAAAGGGCGAAACGATACAGCAATGAATTATGCTATAAAGCACTAGTACATGCGGTGTCGGAACAACCAGGCGGCAGAAGCAAGGCTTACCACCCCAATCAAAGCCATGGGCCAGAATTGATGAATCAGCAAAGCAAACGGAGTGTTTTCTAGGAATACGCCGCGCAGCACAACCAGGTAATATCTTAGAGGGTTAAGCAGGGTAATCCTTTGGACGATCTCTGGCATATTGGCAATCGGCGTGGCAAAACCGGACAGGATAATGGAAGGAACGATGAAGAGGAAGGCTCCCAGAAGACCTTGCTGCTGAGTAACTGCTAGGGAGGAAATCATCAGCCCTACTCCCACGGCCGACATGAGAAAGAGCACAATGCCCGTGTAAAGAATCAAAATGTTCCCACGCAGCGGGACGTTGAACCAGATCACCGCCAGCAGCATTATCAGCGACGCCTCACCAAGCCCGATGATGAATCCGGGCAAGGCCTTCCCAAACAGGATCTCAACCGGACGCAGAGGAGTCACCAACAATTGGTCAAATGTGCCTTGCTCCCTCTCGCGAGCCACCGATAGACCGGTGACCAAAATGGTCACGACCAGTGTGAGGATGCCCACAACTCCAGGCACGATGAACCAGCGACTCTCCAGGTTTTGGTTAAACCAGAACCGCGTCAAAAGCCGGGCGGGAGGCTTGGGAAGTCCATGGCGTTCTATCCACCGATCATTGTAACTCGTTACGATGGAACGCACATAACTCAAGACCACCATTGCGGTATTGGAGTTTCTGCCATCCACAATGACCTGCAGTTCAGCCGGGCGCCGCAAAAAAAGGTTGCGGCTGAACTGTGGACCAATGTGCAGAACCAGCAATACCTTGCGGCTGTTTATCAGAGGAGCAATCTCTTGGTCGCTTGAGATTCTCGCCACTTCGCGAAAGTTGGTGGAACCGGTGAAACCGGCGAGCAAATCTCTAGCCGCGTATCCCGAATCCTCATTGTATACGGCAAATGAAACGCGAGTCAGGTCGAACGTCGCTGCGTAGCTGAAAACAAGCAACTGGACAAGCGGTGGGACTATGATAACCGTGCGGCTTTTTTTGTCTTTCAGCAACGCCAAGAATTCTTTGATCATCAAAGCAAAAATTCGCCTGCCCATAGGTAGCTACTCCAGACGTTTGCGCGATCTTCTGCGGGTGATACCCAAAAATATAGTCGCCATCACGATCAAGGCCAGAGCGTTAGGGAGAACTACCGACCAGACATTTCCCGCCAAGAATACACTCTGCAGAATGGCAACAAAGTACCTGGCCGCAACTATGTGAGTCAGCCCTTGGATGACCGGAGGCATACTGCCTATGTCGAATATAAATCCAGACAGGATAAAAGCCGGCAGAAAGGTCGCGATGATAGCCACTTGACTGGCTACAAACTGGCTCCTGGCGAGAGTCGAAATGAGCAGTCCCATGCCGAGAGCCGTCAGCAGAAACAAGGCCGCTCCGGCAAACAGCAGCCAGAGGGAACCGCGCAAAGGCACGTGGAACAAAAAGACCGCCATCACAACCGACAAGGTCATACCACCCATTCCCAAAAGAAAATATGGTACAAGTTTACCGATGATCACTTCGCGCATTGCGACAGGGCTGACCATGAGAGCCTCCATTGTCCCCCGTTCCCATTCCCGCGACATAATCAGCGCTGTTAGCAAAGCACCGATCAGAGTCATGATGACAGCGATCAATCCGGGCACAAGAAAGTTTTGACTTCTGACCTCACTGTTGAACCAAATCCGCTGCTGCACCTGAACCGGCATAGCAGGCCCACTTCCCTGCTTCAGAGATTCTCGTTTGATCCAATCGTTCCAAACCCCTTCGACATAACCTGAAATAAGGCGGGCATTGTTGGCATCAACACCGTTGATAATAACTTGGATGGCTCCCCCTTCAGTGCGTTGCAGGCTCTCTGCAAAGTCCTCCCGCAGATAGACGAGGCCGTTCGCTTCATGGTCCAAAAGCGACTGCGTACCCTCCCTGATGCTCAACATCTGGTTCGGATTAAAATAGCGCGAGCCGAGAAAACCCTTGGTAAATCGCGCTGTAACAGCGCTGGGATGCTCCACCACAAGAGTAATCGGGACATGCTCTGCATCCAGCGACACTCCATAGCCAAACAAGAGGAGCAGCACAACCGGCATCAGAAAAGCGATGGCAATGCTGCTGGGATCACGAAGAATCTGCAAGAATTCTTTTCGCATCAGGCCGCGAAGGCGCATCAAGGCTCCCCCGCGCCGCTCGATGGTCTGCTGTTCGGCCTTTTTTACCATCTTTCTTCGACCTTGTTTGGTAAGACAATTTCCGCTAAGAAGCCTTCCAATAATAACCTAGCTTTAGCAATTCCATCGGATGAGTAGCTGCACATCCAGGCGCCATCTTCGAACCGGGGGTCCAGGATATTCCGAAAAAATCCGGTTTCCAACTTTCACTGGAATGACAATTGGCTAACCTCGCCGAGAGCAAAAACTGGAAGGTTATTCCTGGATAGTCCCTAACCGTTGCCTTTATTCCCTTGTTCATCTGTTTGAATAAGCTTGATGAAAGCATCTTCCATGGTCGGATCGACATTTTCCGGAGAACTTGCCTCCTTTTTGATCTCCCTGGGCACTCCCAAGGCTAAAATCTTGCCTGCTGACATGATAGCCAGCCTATCACAGTATTCGGCTTCTTCCATGAAATGAGTCGTAACCAATACCGTAACACCCTCCTCGGCCAGTTCATTAATCCGTAACCAAAACTCACGGCGCGCCAGAGGGTCGACTCCCGAAGTAGGCTCGTCCAGAAACAGTATTTCCGGTTCATGCATGAGCGCACAGGCCATTGCCAGACGCTGCTTGTAGCCGAGCGGCAAGTCGCCGCTGGTGGCCTCAGCTTGACTCCTCAGTTCGAACTGATCCAAGGCCCAGTCAACCTTCTGCGCTCGGTGCTGTGCGCGAAGCCCGTACACACTGCTGAAAAATTTGAGGTTCTGTCGAACGCTCAAGTTACCGTACAAGGAAAATTTCTGAGACATGTATCCGATTCGGGCACGGGCGGCGGCGGCAGCTTTCCTTAAATCCAGTCCCGCCACCCTTAACTTTCCCGCACTGGGAGGCAGCAAGCCACACAACATTCTAAATGTAGTTGACTTTCCCGCCCCGTTTGCCCCCAAGAGTCCGAACACTTCCCCTTGCTTCACGTCAAAAGTCACATTCGTGACTGCGTAAAAATCACCGAACCGCCGGGCCACATCTCGAACCTCTATGACTTTGTCGCCGCCGCTCATCCGCATGCTGTGAGCAATGTTCGCTTGTGAGGCCTGGTTCATCCCTTTTTCTGTTTCCGATCTAAGCATAGCGATGAAGCTGTCCTCAAACCGGGCCGGAACGGATTTCAAGACAGCATCATCCACCCCTTGCAGAAGAGCCCCAATCTTCGGGCGCTCCGTGGAATCCATAACCAATCGCACGCGCTCGCCTTGTATGACAGCATCGATAACACCTTCACCCTCTGAAAGTCTCTTTTGGACATTGCGCTTGTTCAAGCCGGGCACCTTGACAGTATAGGTGTGCCCCTCCAGACTTTTGCTGAACTCATCTGGAGGTTTCTGGCCAAGCAGCCTGCCCTGATGGAGCATGATGACTTCATGGCACTGCTCAGCTTCGTCCAAATAAGCGGTGCTCAGCAGGACACTCATACCTTGTTCCTGCACCAACCTATTTACGATACTCCAAAGCTCGCGCCTAGAGACCGGATCTACGCCCACCGTAGGCTCATCCAGCAGCAGCAGTTCAGGAGGATGAACCAGCGTGCAGGCAAGGCCAAGTTTTTGCTTCATCCCTCCAGAAAGTCGGCCTGCCAAGCGCGAAGAGAATGGAGCAAGCCCGGTCATATGCATCAATTCCTGGTACCTTGCCGGCCGCTGGTCTGTTAGAACTCCCTGTAGATCTGCGTAGAGATCCAGGTTTTCTTGAACAGAGAGGTCTTCATAGAGGCCGAAGCGCTGCGGCATATAACCGATGGATGCCTGGACAGCCAGAGAATCGTGAGTAGCATCAAGTGCCAGCACCGTTATGCGACCTTCGTCAGGGATAAGCAGTCCTGCCGCCAAACGCATCAAGGTCGTCTTCCCTGCTCCGTCCGGCCCGATCAATCCTGTGATCACCCCCGACGGCACTCTTACGCTAATATCTTCCAGCGCCTTAACCTTCCGCTTCCCGGCCATAAAAGTTTTGGTGACGCTCCTAAATTCCAGGGCGACCTGATTGGCAAGGCTGCTTTGTCGATCTGTCTTGGTCTCTTTTGCGTTCAATTTTGTTTGCAGCGATGAGATTCAGCTTGTTCTTTTACAAACGGCTGACCCAGAGGGATAATCGCCGTCGCCGGCATGCCCAGCCTCAATTCGTTTTCCGGGTTACAGACGAAAATCCGGACCTGATAAACCAACCTCGTTCTTAGCTCAGTTGTCTCCACGGTCTTGGGCGTGAATTCCGCCGTTGGTGAAATAAATCCAACCCAGGCATCGTATTGTTTGCCGGGGTAGCTGTCGGTCTCCACTGTGGCGGACATGCCCAGCCAGAGCTTGCCGACTTGCGGCTCCGGGACGTAGGCCCTGACCCAGATCGGGTTGGTAAGGGCCAGAGTGTAAACGGCTCTCTGCGGTGAAGCCATGTCACCCGGTTCTAAAATCCTATCCTGAATTACTCCAGTGGATGGTGCGAATAAATCGGCATCAATCAGCCTCTGCCGTTCAAAGGCCAGCTCCGCCCGATAAGCTTCAAGCGTCGCTTGCGCTGCCGCTATGTCCTCTTTGCGAGGACCTATCACAGCCAAATCGAGCACCTCCTGAGCCGCTCTCAATTTGGCCTCGGCAGCCCTAGCATTGTTTTTTGCGATTGTCGTCTGCTCCCTGGAAATCGCATCCTGTTTCACTAGCGGCTGCCTCCGCTCATAGATTTGCTTGGCATTGTGCGCTTCGGCTTCAGCCGCTTCCTTTTCCGCCCGCGCCTTTTGTATCTCCTGGGGGCGGCTCCCTGCCAGAAGGCGCGCTACAACCTCCTTCTGGGCTCTCACCTGTGCTTCGGCGCGAGCCACTGCCGCCTCCAGGCGTTCCTTTTCCAGAGTGGCTACCAGATCTCCCCGCTTTACACGGTCGCCCTCCTGCATCAACATGGCGGCAATTCGCTCACTACCGTTGAATGCCAGTTCCACTTGGCGGATATCCACATTCCCGTACAGCACGAGGTTGTCGCCCGATTGTTCTTGCTGTCCGGATCGCCACCACCAGTAAGCACCTCCGGCTGCCGCAACGATGAGTAAACCCAGCAGCACAAAAATACGTTTCTTTTTTCTCATGTGCCCCTAAATTCCCTTTTCCAGCTGACAAAACCGACCCAGAAACTGTCCCAAAAATCCCTCTGCCCGTAGAGTAACTCTTTAGTGCTGCCTGTTCAGGCAGGGCTAGAGCCCTGCGCTAATTGTTCTCGGACAGGTTCTGAGCGTCTCGCCCAGACTTGTTATACCGGCAACCGATCATTTTAAGATTTACTGTTCCACTCAGAACGGCTGCACAGTCTATCAAATAATTCCAAAAAAATGGACCTCTTATTCATGCCGGCGAATCGGGTTTGCCAAACTGTTGCAATAGCGTATAAGTAAGTCTAGGCATGATCTCGTTTAGAGCAAGGAAAAGCTCAATACACATGGCACTGGCATGTTTGATTTCGAAACAACACTGATTATGAAATGGTCGAATTTTGCTGTACATTGGTTAGGATATAATGCTGTCCCGGTAGAGGTGTAAAGTCCGAAGGCATTTTGTATGCTTGCCTGCAAAGGAGATAACCTAATGAACGCTTTTGAAAGATTTCTCGGCAAGATGTGCGATGGGTGCGCACTCTGTAACTATGCCAGAAAAAAGCCCGAGTCCTGGTTTGGAAAGCTGATGACATGGCACGGCAAGTGGTGCCCGGCATGGAAGGCCCAGCAGGAACTGGAGAGAGAACGCCAGGGAGCCAGGAAGGGTTCAAATTAATTTTCTTATTCACCAGGACCTTGTCCAAGCATACCTTTAGTGCGTCTCTTGAAATAAGTCAGGAATTATGGAAATCAGGAGAAGCATATTCTCGTATAGTTTCTTCGAGGGGTATGAGAAAATCCTACCACATTACGCAAAATTTTGGCTCGACTGCTAGATCGAATCAGAGATGATGATTATTTAATTGTACGGGAGTTGGTTTCTCTCGACATTAAAAGAAAGCCAGGCGTGGGATATCCCACGCCTGGCTTTCGATTTTCTTGCCAGATTTCTTTTGGCAACACGATTCAGATTGCGATTTTGAACTCGCCGTAGATAGTGTGCTAATCAGTTCATGGATATTGTCTGAAGCAACTGGTGGAGACGGGATTATCCTCGATACTTTTCAGCAAGACATTGGGGCCAAGAGAGGATTTTTCAGTAGGCCCGGCGGGGTATAAAGCCTGCTTAGACCAAGAAATGAGCGGCTTGACAGCCATGATGATAAATGATAAGCATACGTTCTCGTCGGGACGTGGCGCAGACTGGTTAGCGCGCTTGCTTGGGGTGCAAGAGGACGGAGGTTCAAATCCTCTCGTCCCGACCATTATAGCCAAACTTAAGGCCGCTCAAATGAGCGGCCTTTTTTGCTTCAAAGCAGCACCCGCTTCTCGCCCTCTAATTAGGTCAATGCATTGTACACGGCCGGATCTCAAATCCTACGTCACGGCCTGCTTTTTCACAACCATCCCGTGAGAATGCCGGCGGCAAGATTGATCGCAGCTTGCATGCCGTCTCTGGGAGTTTGACACAACCATGAAGAAAAGCCACTTTACTTCACCAAATCCCTGATCAGCTTGTTGGACGTATAGGTGATTCCGAAGCGTCCCGTCTGTTAAGGGTTCTGTATCGGCTTTTGCTGACAGGATGACTGCCCGACGTAACAACCCTGCTCCGACGTTGTAACAAAAGTGTGAACAATGAGAAAAATCCACATAATTACCGCTAAAACCGCATGAAAACACTGGACTTGCGGTCCACTTTAGTATTAAAGAAGTCATGGGGCGGCTTTTTACGGGGAATCGGTTGTTTCAAAAAGGAGGGAAAGAATGACCAAAGCAGAACTGACAGCATTTGTAGCCGATAAGGCCGGAATCACCAAAAAGGCAGCAGAATCCGCCATCAATGCTTTTACCGAAGGCGTTTCAACCGCACTGGAGAAAGGAGACTCCGTTTCTCTGCTCGGGTTCGGTAGCTTTAAAGTGGCAGGACGTGCTGAAAGAGAAGGAAGAAATCCAAGAACCGGTGAAAAGATCAAGATTCCAGCTGCTAAGGTAGTCAAGTTCACACCGGGAAAGGCATTAAAAGATCGAGTCAAGTAAACTGGCAGCAATCAGCCTTCCATGGGAGGGTCATTAAGTGTTGCAATGGGAGCGATGTCCTAAGCCGCCCCGCCCCCATCCAAACGAAACGATGAAATAAAGAATGGAGCTGTGCTTTCGACCAGCCCCGTTTGTTTAGTCCTTCTATTCTGCAGTTTAGTCTCCACCCAAATACTCCCTTTTAATGTAGCGCAACCTTTTAAGGCGGCCCAATTCAGTTCTGCTTATGGAGGGACTGAAGCCCTGCGCTACAGGGTTACCGGATGGGCAACAACTCAAATTTTCGCTTTTACCGCCAGACCGATCTCGCGCCCCAAATCGACGCACTTTTTCAAATCGTCGTGCGAAGGTGCGAATTTCACCCGAAGACCCGGATCAACTAACTCGATTTTCATCTCTTCCATAACTCCGCTTATCAATTTAACCGCCTCCCCGCTCCAACCGTAGGATCCAAAGGCTGCGCCGATTTTATCGGCCGGCTTCAATCCCTTCATGTAGGTCAGCATGTCGGCCATGGTCGGCATCATGCCATTGTTCAGGGTCGATGATCCAAAAATAAGCGCTTTGGCATCCAAAACTTCAGTCATCACATCGCTGCGGTGAGCGTATTTCAGATTGAAAATCTGGAAATTGACCCCTTCTCGGCTCAACCCATCGCCAATCGCATAAGCCATTTTTTCTGTACTGTTCCACATGGTGTCATAGATAATAAGCGCCTTCGCCTTGCTCTGCTGCCGGCTCCATAAGTCATAGGCCTCAACGATCCTGGTCGGTTCCGCCCGCCAGATGAGCCCATGATCCGGCGCAATCATATCAATCTCAAGACCCAACTGTTGAACACTGGCGAGCAGCTTTTGAATCAACGGCGAATACAACAACAGAATGTTGGCGTAATATTTCGCAGCATGCTTTAATAATTCATGAGAATCGAGTTCATCATCAAAACGCTGACTGGTCGCCCAGTGCTGGCCGAAGCCGTCGCTCGAGATAAGCAGTCGATCCTCCGGAAGATAAGACATCATGCTATCCGGCCAGTGAATCATACGTGTTTCAAGAAATTGAACGTTCTTTTTCCCTAAAGAGATGGTTTGCCCGGACGCAACCACCTCATACGGCCAATCTTCTCTATGATAGTGTTCCAAAAGAGCTTTCTTCCCCATGGCCGAGCAGACAACTTTTTCCGGCTGGAGCTCTTCTATAATCTCCGGTACACATCCGGAATGGTCCATTTCAACGTGGTTTACTATTAAATAATCTACCTTGCGCGGCTCGATGAGACTTCTGATGTTGTGCATTAGAGCGTTCTTGAAAGGTTTTTTGACGGTATCGAACAGGGCAACTTTATCATCCAGCACCAGATAAGAATTGTAAGTCGTTCCCTTGGGAGTCGAATACCCATGAAAATCCCGTATATTCCAATCAACAGCCCCAACCCAGTGGATATCCTTTTTAATTTCAACAGGTGTCATCTTATCCTCCAATAGAATTTCATTGTCTCCATGTCACTCTCTCCAGATTTTCCAGCCGTTAAGTATGAGCCTTCGTATGGCAGTTCGGGCTTTTAATAACAGCCGAACGGAAACCTTTAGGAATTCGCAGGCTTCTAATCTTTGCAATTATATATTTAACTTCAAAACAATAACCATTATCGTTCAAAATCGGAAGCTTCTGAGATTAAACAAGTATTGAGAGTAATACATAATGAACATCATCTGCAAAACAAAATAGTAAATATCAACTCGCTCTTTACTCGCAGTTTTTCCATAACATCGGATGAGTGTGTTATGATAAACACCTTTCCAACAAGCCAGTGGCCGACCGGAAACTCGTATCTTTAAGGAACTCGCACAGGGGCATGGTTTATCCCGGCCCTTGGTTCCGCTGAATCACTGTGGTCCTTTGGGCGGGGATAAACCTCCCCTTCGACCAAAACAGGCTTTCCGGGCAGACACAAGTTACAGCGAAACTGGAGATGGCATCGATGGTAACGAAAAAATCCCTTTTTTCTTGGGTGCTGGAACGCTGCCGAGGTCTGCAATCTGCGCTTTTTATCATGATCCTTTTCACCGTCTTTTTCCGCGTCTTTCCACTGGAAATGCAAAAGCGCATCGTTAATATCGCCATTCAGTCCCGCAATCTGAATGCTCTTTTCACGTACTGCGGTCTTTACATCACGGCAGTAGTGATGGCCGGTGTTCTGAAATACATCATCAATGTGCTGCAGGGCTATATTGGACAAAAAATCCTCTATGAAATGCGCGATCAACTTTACGCGCACATTTTGAGCTTACCACTGTCGTTCTTTCGGCGCACACCTCCCGGTATGGTCATATCGTCGCTGACGTCGGAACTAAGCGGGCCGGGTGATTTTTTGGGCAGCGCCCTGGCAGTGCCGGTCATCAACCTGCTTACGCTGATAACTTTTGCAGGGTACATGGTCTATCTCAATCCGCTGCTGGCTGTCCTCAGTTTCGCCATATATCCCGTTGAAATATTGATCATTCCGGTGCTCCAAAAGCGTTACAACAGACTCAATCAGGATCGGATCAATGTCACCCGCAGCATGAGCAATGCAATAGGTGAAGCGATCACCGGCATGCACGAAATACACGGTAATGCGAGCTATCCGATTGAGAACAAGAAACTGGACGCATTCGGATCTATGCTCTTTCGCCTGCGCCATCGCATGAATAAGAACAAGTTCCTGGTTAAGTTTATCAATAACTTCTTCCAGAGCTTAGGGCCTTTCATACTGTTCCTGGTTGGCGGCTATCTGAGTATTAAAGGTCGCCTCGACTTGGGCGCTTTGGTCGCGTTTCTGTCAGCCTACGAAAAGCTCTACGACCCCTGGAAGGAGCTGATGGACTATTATCAGGATTTTCAGGACAGCAGGGTGCGCTACTATCAGGTCATGAGCTATTTTGATTACGCCCCGGAATTCCAACTCAAGCCGGAAGAGCAACGTGAACCCTATCAACTGCAAGGCAAAATCGAGATAACGGATCTTGACTATGTTGTGGACAACGACATTCGCATCCTCGACCAAATCTCGCTCGACCTGCAGCCAGGCGAACAGCTGGCTGTGGTTGGCTTCTCCGGCAGCGGCAAGAGCACGCTGGCGATGGTGATTGGGCAGTTGTACAGCTATTCGCGTGGACACGTTTTAATGGATGGAATGGAGCTGAAGACTCTCACTAAACTGGATGTAAGCCACAACCTAGGCTACGTTGCTCAGCATCCCTTTATCTTCGACGATACTATCATGGAAAATATCATCTATGCCTGCAAATCTCTGCAGCTCAATCAACTTCTGGAGGAAGAATCCCTTCCGGACCGGGCTCAGATTTTGCGTGTAGTTGACGAGGTGGGTCTCTCGGACGACATTCTTCGGTTTGGGTTGAATACGCTGCTTGACATTAACGCGCACGGCGTTTTTGCCGAAAAATTGATCAATGTACGAGAACAGTTCCAGAGCCGATGGAGAACCGAGCTGGCGGAACAAGTCGAGTTTTTTGATGTCGAAAAGTTTCTCAATTACACTAATGTGGCCGAAAATATCACGTTTGGCCATCCAAATCGGGAAACTTGGGAATTGGAGCAACTGCCCACCAACAAAATTTTCAGGCAATTTCTGGAAGAAACGAGTCTGACATCCGAGCTATCGGACCTCGGGGTAGAGATGGCAACACAAACGGTTTCTCTTTTGGAGGATTTAAAAGATGATCAATTCTTCTTCGAAATGAGCCCAATTCCGCGCAGCGAATTTGACCTCTACAGTACTATCGTAGAGCGAATCGGCAAGGTCGGGCGTGACCAACTGTCACGCAAAGAACTGGACGCAATCCTCAAGTTGGCGCTTCGTTATATACCCGCCAATCACAAGATGGCTACCCTGCCAAAGGCTCTGGAATTCAAAATAATCGAAGCACGTCACGAATTCTTTCAAAAAATTTCAGATCATGCTCCGGGCGCCTTTACTTTTTATCAACCGAGCGAATATTTCTATACACACACAATAATGGAAAACATCCTATTCGGTCATCCCAAAGCGGATCATCCGCGCGCCATGGAAAAAGTACAAACACGGATGGTCGAGCTGCTTCGCGAGCAAAGTTTGCTCGATGAAGTGATGGAAGCCGGTTTGGCCTTTCAAGTTGGAAGCATGGGAGACAGGCTTTCAGGAGGGCAGAAGCAAAAAATAGCTCTCGCTCGCTTGTTTCTGAAAAAACCTCACATTCTCATTTTAGATGAAGCAACCGCAAGTCTGGATAATCGCTCTCAAGCCAGAGTACAGGACCTTCTCAGAACCGAGATGAAAGGCAAATCGACACTGATTGCGGTTGTCCATCGTCTTGAATTGGTTAAAGATTATGATCAAATTATAGTAATGAAGGCAGGCAAAATCGTCGAAGCCGGTCAGTACGAAGAACTCCTTTTAAGAAAGGGTCTTTTCTATGAACTCGCCCATGGAGAATAATGAGGAATGTGTTCTGAGCGAACGAGTCGGTCGCTGCGAGCTGGATGCGAACCTTGATGTGCTCAGAAAAATTCCGGTTTTTTCCGGAATACCCCTGCAGCGTCTCAAGCTTTACGCTTACCTGTGCAAAAGAGTCTGCTACCGTGCCGGTGAATTCATATTCCACCAGGGCGATTCAGATGACCGCGGCTATATCATGCTTTCCGGAAGTGCTCAAATTGTCAGGGAGTATGAGGACCATTCCGTGTTCTTGAACGAACTTCGGGAGGGTGAATTTTTCGGTGGAGTGGCACTGTTGTCGGACATTCAAAGACTTTTTTCGATCAGAGCTACAACCAGGGTCGAGTGTCTGACGTTGGACCGCGAGAGTTTCAGGAAACTACTCGTGCAATTCCCCGAGGTGGGCGTGAAAATACTCGATCTGATGATCAAACGAATCGTGCTGATGGAAGAAAAACTCATGCAAAAGCATGTTCACGAATGTGTTTACGGTTGAGACTAAATTGGGATCGATCTGGCGGGCTGGAATCCCGCAGCGATAGAGCAGTGGCACTGTTGGAAACGGCAAAAGATGTAAGGAGCAATATGACTTCAGGAATAGAACCTCACAGACAGTACTCTGAAGCTGAAAGGCAGGAAGAGGAAAAACGGATCAGGCATCTGAGACGGCTGGTTGATTTTACTCTGGCACT
>Ga0210125_1000008_pt1 | contig 54601 bp, 50 predicted proteins | sample RushMan_CattailN_FD_185555 | JGI IMG/M metagenome (GOLD analysis project Ga0210125, IMG submission 185555) | Wetland microbial communities from San Francisco Bay, California, USA, that impact long-term carbon sequestration -... | ecosystem: Environmental > Aquatic > Marine > Wetlands ...
CCATCGACGCCGTTCACGAAAAGAGAGAGTGATTGATACTGGAGATTGCCCGAGAGATTGGCTGAACTATCATTGACGAAAACAAAGTTGTTGCGAATGATGCCCCCATAATGGTCCACATAGGCTCGACCCGCAGCCGGACAATTGAAGTTGATTGGCCCAAGCTGTACCCACTGTCCGGTCGAAAATAACACCAGCACTATCACAAAAGAGCACGATTTCATCTTCCAATTCTTCAAGCTCATGTCATCCAACTCCAGTCATGAATCTGTTTCGAGGATTCGAGCAAGATTCCGATGGGCATTGGTAGTTCATTTAGGCTTTTCTGTCACGGCAGCTTTCAGCAGGAATCTCCAGTGCCCACTGACGACATAAGCAAGTCTACAGCAACAGTTCAATCCAGTAAAAGTAAATACAGGTATGGAAATGACTTTGCTGGTAAATATTCAGCACTCAAGCTGTTGATCTGGCCTGTAGAAATGGTCACGTACCGGTTCGGCGGTTTTCTCCAGGGAGGGACTTGTTTGAACTCCACTAGGTGTTGACCGATCAGCAGGCCGCTTGCGGTCTGACCGCTGCTTCTCCATGCACCCTGATTCACTCTCCACTGGGCACCGGCGTCTACGGCCTCTTGAGGCAGCAAAGTCACCAAGAGAGACCCAGTGGACTGGGACAAGTTGTAAGCCGCCAGAGCATCGATTCGGCCCCAGCCGTATACGTTGTTCGGCACATCGGGACCGTCTCCACCACAGACCTGAGTTGTGGTCAACGGCACTGCTGTTTGCCGAATGATATTTTCCAAACTATCGACTTGGTTTGCCAGGAAAGGGTTTGCTGAAACAAGCAGCGCCACCAGTCCGGCAACGTGAGGAGCCGCCATGCTGGTACCCCACTTAATTTCGTAACCGTCCCCCGGCACAGAAGAACGGATGTCTACACCAGGAGCGACAATATCCGGTTTGAGCCGTCCGCTGCCATCCACGGTAACCGGGCCGCGACTGCTGAAGGAGGCAATAAGATCGCCGCTGTCTGTGGCACCTGCAGTGAAGGAACTCTGGTAGATGGCGGCCGGTTGATTAACGGTGCTGCATGCCGAGCCGGAGTTCCCTGCCGACTGAACGGTTACGATACCGGCCGCTCGCACATTGTTCACAACGGTCAGCAAAACGTTCGGGTCGGTGCAGCCTTCACTTACTGTGCATCCCCAGGAGTTGTCGATCACATCCGGAGCCATAGCCGGGTTGGGATCGCTCCCGTCGATGCGGGTTGGCGCCATGAACCATTGATAGCACTCGACGTAAGTGGCGGGCGTGCCTACCCCCTGGTTCATATTTCGGCAGCCGATCCAGCGGGCACCGGGCGCCATGCCGATCTGATTGGCTCCACCATCGTCTCCCACCATTATGCCCATTGTGTGTGCCATGCCCATAGTCATCACAGGGGACCGGTGAATTCGCGCCGCACACTCCTCCCCCGCTGTCGATGGCATCATGCCAGCTGTAGTCATGGTTAGCGGTGCTTCCGTTCCATCCACGATATTGATTCTTAAGTGCAGGGTGATCCCATTGATAGCCCGTGTCCTGCCCGCCTACCACCGCACCCTGGCCGGTAAAGCCCGCAGCCCAAACCTCGGGTGCGCCTACATGAGAGATGTTCCATTCGATGGCGCTCGGCGCCAGGGGAGCGGCCGGCAAGATGGCTGAAATCGGTTGCGGAAGGCGGACGGCCGGATTGGCACTAATCCTTGCAAAGTCCTGGCGCAGAGCCATAGCGCTGATCGTCTCGATGCCGGAACGCACCCAGATCATATTGGCCACCCAATAAGGCCTAAACTCGACTCCAAGCTTGCTGAGAGCAGCGATCACAGGTTTTTGGGTTCGTTCGGCAACTGAACGCAGGCGGTCCAAAATCCACCTCCCCCTTTTCCGCTTTGGTCTTGAGTTGAGCGGCGCCGCTCAGGTCCGCCTGGTCGGCAAGGAAAATGATAAACTCCGTTTGGCCCTTTTCTGCCTGTTGAATCACCCATGGATCGGTCTTGTCCTGCCACGCGGCCCCCCATGATTGCGACACGGCCAAACCGAAAGCCAAAATCGGCACTACGATGAATGCTACTATGAATAACAGATGCTTCTTCAAGTTTTGTTCAGCCATATGATCTCATTAAAAGGCGGTTGTAGGGATGTCATATGTATACTTTAACTTGGCGATTAGATCGGTAACCCTCAGTCATCGTGTCGAAAGCCGACATCCAGTGAGTGAATCAAATCTCTTACGAGACTTCATTAGTTTCATTGTCGTTCAAACCCCGCGAAAGACTGTACGGCGCCGCTGGATTCCGCTTTTCGCCGCAATAACGATTGCGGCTTCACTGAGTAAAAATCACCAAATTTAACTGTATAGCTGTTTCGAACAAAAATTCAACTTATAAAATTTTGTCTTTGATCTGAGAGAGCACCGAAAAAAAAGTTAACTGAAGGCATCAGACTGTTATAAAAAGAGGTACGAGTGCGATGTTTCCCGATTGTTTTTTTGCGCTGGTGCTCCACGTCAAGCAAAGGTTGTGGCGGGTCCACTAATACGGGGCAGGAAAAAATGATGCAAAGTGATTCGGCACAGGCCACAATCAGAAATTTGCCTTGCGCATGCATTTAATTTATGTGAGAAGCCGGGAAGCATTTCTAAAAGTATTGACAAGATCGGAGAGCATAGAGATGCTCTTGATTGGCTACTATAATCTTGAGTGCAGGAGTAGTTATGGAGCATTTAACCGAGATAAAACCCAACACATATGTCGTAAACTTACCAACATTTGAGGAGAGTGAATTGGCTAAGCGGAAGAAAAAACGCCCCCAGACAACCAAGGCAACCGAGAAACCTAAAGCAACCGAGAAACCAGAGGCAACCCTGGCACCTGAAGCAACCGGGACACGAAAAGCAACTAAAGCAAGCCAGGCACCCGTAGCCAATGAGGTTTCCCAAGCGAAGGAGGCCGCCCAAGCAGCGGAGATAGCTGAAGCAGCGGAAGTTACCCGAGCCACCAAGGTGACTGAATCTGCGGAGGTGCCATCTGCACCGGTAATTGAAGACAAAACTGTTACCATCAAACAGGTAAAAGTTTGGTACGATGAAGACACACGCTTGTACACGATTGAATGCAAAGATGAGTTTTATGACGATAGTCCAGATTTGGACAGAATCATGCGGGTCGTAAGTGAGCTCGTGCCGGACAGTTCGGAAGAAGAATTGGCCTTGCTTAAGGAATTGTAGAAAAATGAGAGGCAAAAGTATTTACATGGCAAGAGACCACAACGATTCATGAAAGGGGAATTGGGACGCTGGCAGAAAAACAGTATGACACTACTCTTTCGGTTGCCATCTGCACTTTTATCCCGTTATCAGCCAGCGTCCTACAATTGTCCGATCAAGCTTGCCTACTTTTAAGGGATATTTTTGCTGCTCCGGCCGGAGTTGTGCGGTGCGAATGATTGACTGATGCTTGAAACCCAGAAATCATGACAAACACGGCAACTGCGACTGTGGGCACAAATAAGCGCATGGCATAAACCGCCAATTGCCCGGCCTAATATCCCAGATCCTCACCAACCAGCTTCACATGAATGCGGCCTTTGGCCATATGACCTTCGATGATGCTCCACATATTGCAGATTCGCTGAGGCGATCTGCAGTCAATGCACAAACCGGTTTCCTCGCAAGGGTTTTTATAGCCGATTCGGATTACGTTAACCGGTGCAGCATAGTGCTTGACCCTTGCTATAGCTGATTCAAGGTCTGGGACCACCTTGTTCATCCCCACTATCAGGATGACCTTTTTAGGCCCAAAAGTCATGGCTGCGACACGGTTCCCGGAACCATCAAGATTGACCAGCTTGCCGTCCAGAGTAATTGCATTGGAACTCGCGATCATCACATCTGCCAGCAGACCCTGGCGCCTGAGTTCCATCGCCTGCTCAGGTGTAAGCCCTGCGGCGTAAGGGTTAATGACCCTAAGGTCGGACCTTTCAGCAATTTTTTCCCACAAACCGATTCCAGCCGTTGTCATTGAGCCACACCGGTAGACCGAAGACCCCTCCGGAATCATCGCCACAACTTCGTCTCCAGCCTGCACGCCGCTGGGCGAATAACTTCCCTCCATTCTGCGTTTTTCCAAATGCCCAATGATGTCCTTGGCAACTTTTTCGTTCCATGCGATTTGGTGTTTGTCCATATTCTATCTCCCAAGAATTGTTTTTTGTAAGAAAATCTCTTTGTCCCGATGCGAGTCCATTTACCCGAAACGCCAAGCCTCTCAAATGGTAGCAACGTTCTTAAAGGCTTGCAAGGAGCAAAGCGCCCCCGGATCGTAGATCGAGAAGAGTTATCAAATCTAGCCAGTCGAGCACTATTCCAGGCGCGCTTCGCTAGGATCGATCCGTCTTCAGGCACCCTGAAAAAACAAAATTCCACTGTCACATTCGAAACGCAGGGCTTTAGACTTGCATGACGAAGCAGGGCTAAAGCCCTGCACTACAGTGAAAGTAAAACAATGGTCTTTTCCGAGTCTTGCAACTACGGAAGGTAAATCCTTTAGGGCGATATTCTCTGTGGAAGGTACTATGCGAAGTAGAGTAGATTATCGAGGGGGTTTGTGTGTTGCAATAAAAAAGAGCAAAGCCAATGTTGGCCTTGCTCAAGAGTATCCGTTCGCTGAAAGGTTAAATATTCTTTTGTGCTGCAAAATTAACCACAAAGATACCGAAACATCTCAATTCCACTTGCCGCTGCAGAACTGCGCTTCATCGATTGGCTTGTCTTTCGTCCCACCCAAGGCCTCAAACACCGCAAAAGCATCAGGTTTTCCGGACGGGGTTGGGACTGTTCCCGCATATTCTCCCGCATCAAAATTTTCCTTAAACTCATCCATGCTGACCATTCCGTCATGGTTTACGTCATACCTCTTAAATTTTTCGGGGCAGGTTTCTTTTGAGTAGGCATGTTGAGCTACAAAGAATACAGAACTGAACGCTACAACCATAATCAGAATCATCCATTTCTTCATAAAAACCTCCTTTTCTTGATGAACCGGATACTCAAAAAGATTTCTCGAATAACATCTGTTCGAAGGCCGAATATGAAAGCTCTTCACTTTTTTTGACTCATGTCATCGAGACCGATGTAAAAACTCTCACTCGCCATTTACTACTTATGACCACATCTTTCTCAGTTGAAGCGCAAACGACTCCTGCAAAATTTTTCAATAGCTTCAAATAAGAGCTTTCACTCTGAATAAATGAATCAAAGCCTCCGACTTATAACGCTACTGTGAGGAAACTTGGTGATGCAACTCGGGAACAAGAATGACTTGTCTTATCTTTTGTAAACTTCCTCTTGGATTTTAGCCAAAGAATTCAGAAGCTTCCAGATTACTAAAGATCTGAACTCTGCTTGTTCGCATTCAATATGTGGCTTAACAGAAACTATAATTTACTCACTTGGTTGATAGTTAATCATCACGAATTGGGATGTAAAGATCCCGATGTGAAGATCTATAAAAGTGGGCACGCTTTATGCTGAACATAGGCACACATGCATCAATAATGGGTCGCAGAGATGTGATGGATTGAATGTTGACTCTTGAGATGACTGAAACAGCTGCATTCCCGGTGTCGAGGAAGGTCAGGAAAACAACGAAAACGCAGATTCCTATCCTCAACACGTATAAAATCAAATTTGAATAAGAATTGGAATTATGGATGGACTTTGGCTACCTTGGCTGCCACGAGAGGCTTTGGCGGCAACATGGATACTCGGGATGGAAGGCGGGAACAAAACTTCGCTTCGTACCCACCACACTGACATGTTATTTACAGTAGCATCGGATATGAGACTGAGGCCTTGTTATTTCGCCATATCCACCCAAAGAAGGCTAAAGCGAACGAGTAGGATGGATTAACTTGCAACATAAAATGATTACCCCAAGGAATCGATACAATGCGGGACAAGATGACATGGTCGAGACTGTCCGGAATTGAAGGCCAACATAGTGGAAACTGGGAGAGCTTCCTGCACGGAAGCCAATTTGGAATCGTGGTAGTAAATCAGAAAGGCGAAATACTGCTCATAAACTCGACGGCTCGAAACCTGCTTGGCTTCAGTGAGGAATTGCAGCTGCCCTGTGCGTTGGCTGATTCAGTGACCGGACCACTTCTGAAAATGTTTTCACAAGAAGCATTCAGCGAGCGGGAATACGCTCATGACAGCAAGGCCTTGCTAGTGCAGTGTTTGACCTTTCAGGGTAACAGCACCACCTGCTTTGTTTACCTTCTGAAGGACCAGGCCATGTGGCAGCAATTTATTGAAGAAATCCATAGTTACAGGGACTTCAGCCTCGATCTCAAGACCATCTTTGATGCCGCTTTCGATGTTATTTACGTGAGCGACGGGGATGGCAACACCCTCCGGGTGAGCTCTGCATGTGAACGACTTTGGGGCCTTAAGGAAGAAGAGTTGGTGGGAAGGAACGTCAGGGAGTTGGAGAAACGAGGTGTTTTCAACCCTTCTATCACACGACTCGTGTTGGAACAAAAGAAGAAGGTCAGCTCTTTCCAAACCACCAAGAACGGCAGGCGACTCTATGTGGTGGGCACTCCAATCTTCGATGAAGAAGGCAAAATCATTCGAGTGGTCAACGCCTCACGCGATGTCACCGAACTGGATATGCTGCAACAAGAGATCGAAAACGTAAAAACGCTTGCCCAGCGCTATCAACAAGAACTCATGGAATTGCGGAGCAAAAACTATCAGAGTGAAAACATCATCTTTCGCAGCGACTGCATGAAACAGCTCATGTCCTTTGTCTACAAAATTGCATCTGTTGATTCCACGGTGATTATCAGCGGGGCGTCAGGAGTGGGCAAGGAAGTGATCGCTCGTGAAATCCATAAATTGAGCGAACGCCGCAGCAAGCCATTTATCAAAATCAACTGCGGGGCCATTCCGGAAGCTCTGCTCGAGTCAGAGCTGTTCGGCTACGATAAAGGTGCTTTTACCGGCGCGAAATACACTGGTAAGCCCGGACTGATTGAATTGGCAGACACCGGAACGTTGCTGCTGGATGAAATTGCAGAACTGCCCCTTTCCCTTCAGGTAAAACTGCTGCAGGTCATTCAGGAAAGAGAGTTTATGCGAATTGGCGGCACCAATCCGATCAGGGTCGATATTCGCATCATCGCAGCCACTAACCAAAACCTCTTGAAGTTAGTGAAGGAAGGTAAATTCCGCGAAGATATGTACTACCGTCTGAATGTCGTCAACCTGGTCATTCCACCGCTCCGCGAAAGAACCGAAGACATCATACCGCTGGCGCAGCATTTTCTTCAGAAGCTAAATAAGAAATACTTTCTATCAAAACAGTTCTTGCCGGAGGTGCTGGATGCTTTTTTGGCTTATGAATGGCCGGGCAATGTTCGCGAATTGGAAAATACCGTAGAGCGTCTTGTGGTCACGGTTGAGCCGCGCATGATCGGCTTTGAACAGTTGCCGGAAAATATCAAGTCACATCAAGGATCAGGTCGCAAGCCCAGCTTCGAGCCCAATGAAATCATTCCCTTGAGAGAGGCGATCGCAACTGTCGAAAGAAATCTTCTGCGTTTGGCAATGGAACGCTATCGCACCACCAGCGCCGCGGCGAAAGCCTTAGGCGTCAGCCAGTCCACCATCAGCCGCAAACTGCAGAACCTACCCAAGAAGTGACGATTTGTGTATATTCTATTCAATATTGCATAAACTGGCATGCAATATTGAATAGAATATTAAGGGGGGCTGGCCGCGTTATCCCGGTAGTATGAAGTTCCGTTCCATCACGAATTATGCAATTTTGTATAATTGAGGCGCCCGGAAAAACGATGCGGAACTTTATTGTACTTCTGCCCGCTACTCGGCTGCCGCCCAAAAGAACCTTTGTACCGCCCGCTAACTGTTCAGATTAGCACAGAATTTATTGACGGATTAAAATGTTGGAAAAGTTCCACTGCAAAAGCGAGGGCATAGCAATAGGAATTGGTATGTATCTTGCCCCTATCATTGAAACACCAGCGATTTCCCATGTTGGCAAGACGCGAGTGGGTTCCCGCAGAGCGGCAAATCGATGGCTCGGAAAGACAAAACATCTCGGTGGTACTGGTAGCACAGGGATTCAGCTCTGCAAACTCAGAAAGAACTGAATCCCTGTGCTGGCGGGACTCGTTCGGAAGAGAACGGGTCCCATAGTATTTTCATGGTTCCTTGTGTCCGATAAGGCATGAGGGTGAGCGCTTCTTGGCACCTTTCCAAACACATCCCATCAAAGGAGGTTTACCATGACGGGTAAGAGATTCAGTTTTAAGCATACAATTTTAATCGCTTTTTTGTCTGTTGTTTTCTTGATCGGGGTTATCGCGCCGATCACTTTCGCCGCCGAACCCATTAAAATAGGCGCATCGATGTCCCTAACCGGTAAGTACGCAAGGACCGGAGTTTACACCAAGGATGGCTATGAACTGTGGGCCGAGCAAATCAACAATCAAGGGGGACTGCTCGGGCGCAATGTGGAATTTGTGATCTATGATGATCAAAGCGATCCAAAAACGGCCGCCAAGCTTTATGAAAAACTGATTACCAGCGACAAAGTCGACCTGTTGATGGGACCTTACTCCAGCGGGGTAACCTTTGCTGCATCCACCATCACTGAAAAATATAAGATTCCCATGATCACAGCCGGAGCCACCTCCGAAGAAATCTGGCAGCGTGGCTACAAATACGTTTTCGGCACCGGCCCTCACAATGAACTCTATTATATCGGAGCATTTGACCTTGCCAAACAAATGGATTTCAAAACCATCGCCATTATCAATGCCGACGATCTCTTCCCCCTTTCTTTGGCCAAGGCTGTCGAAAAATTGTCCAAAGAAAACGGCATCGAAGTGGTCATGCAGGAAGATTTCCCCAAAGGCAATCAGGATTTCACGGCTCTCATAACGAAAATTAAGGCCAGCAACCCGGATATTTTGTTTGGGGGAACCTACCTACCCGACTCCGTGCTGCTCATGCGGCAAATGAAGGAACAAGACTTCTGCCCCAAAATGATCGTTCTCTCGGTCGGTCCAAGTCTGCCCGACTTTCAAGAAGCGCTGGGAGCCGACGCGTCTTATGTCATGGTGGAAAGTTTCTGGGAACCGGCCATTGATACTCCGGGCAACAAAGAATTCACTGAGGCCTATAAGAAAAAGTTTGGTTACGAGCCAGAATATCATGGAGCATGGGCTTATTCCGGCTGTCAGGTACTGGAGGCCGCTGTAAAAGAAGCCGGCAGTCTGGAACCCGAGAAAGTCCGCGAAGCATTGACCAAAGTGCATCCAACGACTCTGCTGCCCGGGGAATTCAAAGTGGACGACACCGGCATGCAGGTCGGTCAGATATCAATGATTGCCCAATGGCTTGACGGCAAAAGAGAAGTTGTGTGGCCCGAAAAATACGCCACGAAGAAGTTTGTTCTGCCTGTGCCTCCTTGGAGTGACAGGAAATAGTTCAAGAACAATCCCCTACATTATTTCGATGCGCCAAAGGATAGTTTCTGCCTTTGGCGCTTAATGAAATGTGGCAGATACTTTCCGAGGAGTCCTTATGGGTGTCACCCCGTCAATGTTTATTCAGAGTGTGGTCGGCGGTGTTTTCACCGGCTCGGTCTACGCTCTGGTTGCCCTCGGGCTGACTATCATGTTCGGCGTCATGCGAGTGCTAAACCTTGCCCACGGTGCTTTTGTGATGTTGGGCGCGTATCTGGTCTTTTGGGCCTATACGCTTTTTCATATAAATCCACTGTTGGCGATCGTGCTGGTGTCCATGCCGGTTTTGTTCCTTTTAGGAATGATCATTCAACGCTATCTCATCAGCCGGCTCTTCAATATTCCGCCGGAAGATTTTGAGTTGATGAGCGCCATCTTCTGTTTTGGACTTTCGAGCCTGATCATTAATCTCGCAATTTATTTTTGGACGGCCGACTTTCGTTCGGTGAGATACATTACGGACGCGCTTACCATTGGCGGGATCAGCTTTTCAAAGATACGCATTGTTTGTTTTCTTATAGCCATCCTCATTACTGGCTTAGTGGCTTTTTTCCTCAAAAAAGCCAACCTGGGTATGGCCATCCGCGCCACTTCACAAAATCGCGATTCCGCAGAGATCTGCGGAATCCCTACCCGGAAACTCTTTTTGTTCGTTTTCGGTTTGGGTTGCGCCCTGGCTGCTGCAGGCGGTTCTCTGCTGGCGATCCAATACACGATTTACCCCCAAATGGGCGACGATTACACTACCAAGAGCTTTTGCATTATCATTCTCGGCGGTATGGGATCTTATCTGGGTGCTTTTGCGGGTGGAATAATTCTTGGCCTGGCTGAAGCTCTGTCCACTTTGTTTATAGGCGCCAAATTCTCCGAGGCTGTGGCATTTCTTGCCTTGATTCTGATATTGCTGATCAAGCCCACGGGGTTATTCGGGGAGAAGAGTCAATGACTTCCAAAAATTGGGTCGCGCCTGCCAGCATCGCCTTGTTGACCGTATTCATGTTGTTATTTCCGTCCGTTGCATCAGGCTATGGGCTTTCTCTTTGCATCACCTTGCTCCTGTACATCACCATGGCTGAAAGCTGGAATTTGCTTTCGGGCTACACCGGGTATGTTTCTTTTGGGCACGTCGGTTTTTTTGGAGCGGGAAGTTATGCGACGGCGATCTTAATCAGTCGGTTCGGAGTCAATTGGCTTGCTGCCTCATTCTTTGGGGCCACGGTAGCAATGCTGGTAGCATTGCTGATCGGCTGGCCGGCGCTTCGTTTGAGAGGGCCCTATTTTGCGATTGTCATGTTAGGGTTCGCCGGTGTCCTCAAAAATATCGTCATCTTATGGAAAGACGTCACGCAGGGGGGAATGGGGATTTCCCTACCACCTATACTGGATATCAAGCCCATCTACTACTTTATGCTGGCCTCTGCCCTGGGAATTATCAGCCTGACCTACGTCATTTCCAGATCGAAATTCGGTCTGCGGCTGATATCCATTCGGGAAGACGAAGACGCGGCTTCAGCAATGGGAATCAATGTGACCTTTTATAAAATTGTCACCTTTCTTCTGAGCGCTTTTTTCACCGGACTGGTGGGAGGGGCCTTTGCCTGGTATTCGAGTTATATTGAACCCGGCTCGACCTTCGACATTAAGGTTTCCATCGAGCTGATCATCATGTCATTGCTGGGAGGTGCCGGAACTGTTTTGGGACCGCTGATCGGTGCGACCATTATCATTTTAGGAGGAGAATATTTCTGGACCCAATTTCCTCTTATGCATCAGGCGATTTTGGGCGTGCTTATCGTCGTTGTGGTTCTTTTCCTTCCCGAGGGAATAGTTGGGTTTTTCAGCAAAGATAAAGGCGCGGAAAAGAGGAATCTCCTGGTATGGATGTTCAAAACGAAGTGATCCTGAGTTTGCAAGGATTAACCAAGAGTTTTGGCGGCCTTATGGCGGTCAACGAAGTCTCTTTCGACCTGCGGCGCGGAGTGATCCACGGCCTGATCGGCCCCAATGGTTCAGGCAAGACGACCTTGATAAACACTGTCACGGGAATGCATAAAAAATCAGCGGGCAATGTGTTTTTCAACGGAGAGGAAGTCGGCAGCTTGAAACCAAGGCTTCTTTCTCAACGCGGGATCTCCCGCACTTTTCAGATCTCCCGAGTATTCGGCAAACTAAGCATTCTTGAAAATCTATTGGTGGTTGCCCGAAGAGGCGGGCTAAAGGAAAACCGCCACCGCGCAATGGACCTCCTGCACCAGGTGGAGCTTGCGGAAGTTTCCGCCAACAGAGCGGATTCCCTCCCCTATGGGCAACGCAAACTGCTGGAATTTGCACGTGCTGTGATGACCGAACCGCACCTCATTTTCCTGGACGAACCCACGGCGGGAGTCAATCTCAAGTTGATCGACAAAATGATCGAATTCATCTACGCACTCAATCGCAATGGGATGACCTTCCTGGTGGTGGAACACAATATGAAAGTCATGATGAGTCTAGCCGAAAAGATATTCGCTTTAGAATATGGAATAAAGATTGCCGAAGGAACACCCGCACAAGTGCAAAACGATCCCGAGGTGATCCGGGCCTACCTGGGGGAGGATCAGACCACATGAAAGAACTCGTTCTTTCCGAAATCCATCTCCATTACGGCTCTGTCCATGCCCTGCACGGAATTTCGCTGGAAGTGGAGCGAGGCTCTATCGTCACTCTCATCGGTGCCAACGGCGCAGGCAAGACGTCAGCGGTAAACGCCATTATAGGGCTGCGCAAGGTGAGTTCGGGTCGAATCATGTATCGCGGAAAGGATATCAGTAAGAGTCCAGCCCACGAAGTCAACCGCATGGGGATTTCTCTGGTTCCGGAAGGCCGCCAATTGTTTCCGTTGCTGACCGTAGAAGAAAATCTGCTGATGGGAGCTTACAGTCGTAAAGACCGGCGTGAGGTCAAACGGGATTTGAAAAAAATGTATGAAACCTTTCCTGTGCTGGGCGAAAGACGGCCCCAGATTGCTCAGTCCATGTCCGGCGGAGAGCAACAAATGCTGGCCATAGGAAGGGCATTAATGTCTCGGCCCAGCTTTCTCATCTTGGATGAACCGTCTCTGGGCCTTGCACCTATGATCGTCCGGGAAATTTTTCGGATCATCGAACAGATTCGACAAGGTGGAGCAACCATTCTGCTTGTGGAACAAAATGCCAACTTGGCTCTGGCATCTGCGGAATATGGCTACGTACTGGAAATGGGTTCGATAGTCAAGCATCAGGAAACTCGCAGTTTAAAGTCCGATCCGGCCATTAAAGAGGCTTATCTGGGAACTTGATCCCGGCAAAACTCTTCGATCGCCTCGGAGACCCACCTGCGTAAAGGAGTTTGCGGTCTTCTAAACATTCAGCCGTATATGCAATGGAGTTTCGCATGTCTGAAGTTTCTCCAAAAGAATTACACTTGGAAATCCCTCTGTTCGGATTGCCAAAAGATACGGATTTGCGAACTTTCACACCGATCGTGCGAGATGTAGCGGCAAGTCTTGAAGAGATGGGAGTTTTTGGCCAGCGGGAATTTGAACCGGCGCATGTTTTCGTCATCGCCAAAGGAAGCAATCCATGAATAGGCTGTCAGTTATTGGCCGCTCTGCCTGCGAGCTCGGCCGGATGATTCGAGCCAAGGAGCTCTCATCGGTCGAAATAGTCAGGGATGTGCTGGACCGCATTCACCATCTGGACCCCAAGATCAACTCCTTCATCCGGGTTCGTGATGAGGCTGCCCTAGCCGATGCCGAAGCAGCACAAAATGAGATCGTGAGAGGGCAGTGCCGAGGCCCCTTGCATGGTGTTCCGTTCGCGGTCAAGGACATATTCGACGTCCAGGGGATTCCGACCACTGCGGGTAGCAAGGTTTGGAAGGATTTTATACCAACCCGAGACGCTCCCGCGGTGCATGCACTCAGGCAGGCAGGCGCCATTTTAGTCGGTAAACTGAACATGCATGAGTTGGCATTCGGAATTACCAGCAACAATCCGCACTTCGGCGCGACTTTCAATCCCTGGGATCTTTCCGCCTCATGCGGAGGATCGAGTAGCGGATCAGCCGCAGCCTTAGCCGCGGGTTTCGTTCCTTTAACTCTTGGAACCGACAGTGGAGGATCAATCCGTATTCCCAGTGCACTGACCGGGGTGGTCGGCTTAAAACCGACGTACGGACTGATCAGCCGCAAAGGTGTGCTGCCGCTGGCTTGGTCCATGGATCATGTCGGCCCGATGGCAATTTACGTGGAAGATGTCGCCGCGGCCTTGGTTATGTTGCATGGGCGAGATATAGATCTTAACCGTGACTCGGGCTTTATGGAAGCACATTACCGAAAGCACTGGCCGGAACACCTCAAAGGAATAGTAATCGGTGTGCCGACCACTTTTTTTTATGAAGACCTGAGAGAGGACATCCGGACGATGGTGCTCGCGTCCGTGAAAGCCATGGAATCGCTTGGCGCAAAGATTGAGGAGATCCACATTGAGGGGATAGATGAAGCGGACCGAGCCGCGTATACGGTTTTATTTTCTGAAGCGGCTGCCAGCCTCGAAATCCATGCCCGCGAACACCCTCACGACGTGAGCGAAGAGGTAATGGCCAATGTGCGTGCGGGGATGACCATCCCTGCCACAAGATATATTCATGCGCAGCGGGTTCGCACCAAACTGCTGCAAGAACTGCACGAGGTGTTCACAAAAGTAGATGTCTTGGCCGTTCCGGGAACTATGACGGATGCACATCCAATCCAAGCAAAGCAGGTCGAATTAAGCTCGGGAAAGAGCGTCGATGTGCGTACAGCAATGACGCGCTACACACGCTTCTTCAATCTTGCGGGCAATCCTGTGCTGAGTACTCCCTGCGGTCTGTCGGAACGCGGCTTGCCGGTGGGCATGCAGCTGGTCGGAAAACACTTCGGCGAGGCTAAACTCCTGGAGGTCGGCTTTGCATATCAGCAGGCCTTTCCCCTGAAGCCTCTTCTACCCGGGCTCACATGATCAAACCCTGTTGCTGTTGATGAGACTACTACAACCGGACGGAAATAAGCCCGTGGCTAGAGTTGCCCATAAAGGGAACATCATTGCCCTCCTCTAGGAGGAGCGAACATAACAGTTGCTCACATTCGATCCCATGGGTGCGTAGCTGACATGGTTGGACAGGATAATACTTAACGTACATCAAGCTAAACGATTAGCATAGGGCCTTGTGCGCCGTTGCCCGCATCACCCACAAGGGGCTGGACTACAGCAATCCACAGATCCTGGTGGTTCGAGAAAAGTGGAATTTATGTTAGATCGCGACGAGGCAAAGATGAGTATTGAAAATCAGTCGAATCGATTGGCGGAATGGCTAGCGCAGACGATCAAGGACTTCGTCAACCAATCTCCTGAAAACTCGATCAAAAACATGCAAAATGACAAGGCATGGGGTGAACCTTTAGTTGGGTTTTCGCGCGGCGATGATCCGCTTTATGAGGAATATAAGAAGCAGATCGGACCATTTTACTGGACGCCGCTGGAAATTTTCAACCACAGCTTTCCTGACTTATCCGCCAAAGCAAATCAGCTCACAGTGGTTAGTTGGATTCTGCCTCAGACAGAGGCGACCAAATCTGAACACCGCAAACAACTCGATCAGCCGGGAGAGCGATGGGTGAGGTCCTATGTTTATGGAGAACGGTTCAATAATCAGCTTCGCGATCATTTGGAAATTGTTTGCCGGCAGGCGGGCTTAGCTGCTGTTGCCCCTGTTCTTTCTAAATTATGGGAAAGGAAAACCTCAAGCAGGTATGGCTTTGCCTCCACCTGGTCAGAACGGCATGCAGCCTACGCTGCCGGACTTGGAACATTCGGTTTATGCGACGGGTTGATCACAGCCAGGGGCAAGGCCGTACGGTGTGGTTCGGTGGTAGTCAACGCTCGAATTCCAGTCAGCAGAAGACCTTATGAAGACCATCACGAGTACTGCCTATTCTTTTCCAAGAGAAGTTGTGGCAAATGTATTAAACGGTGCCCTGCAGGTGCAATTTCTCCGGAGGGCCATGACAAGATCAAGTGCAAGGACTATACGCGAGGAACGGTTTTGCCTTTTACAAAATCCCTCTACGGGCTGGAAGCTCATCCATGCGGCCTTTGCCAGACAAAAGTGCCATGCGAAAGCAGAATTCCATTGTCGGATAATGATTGAGAAAAAATTCTCAAAGAATAATTAACATTGACTTGTCAACTAAGAGAGAGTAACTAGGAAATTGGGAGGAGACTGTTGCTGCTTCGCTCTTGCCCCCTCCACAGTTTATAGAGGTAGCAACCGTTTCCTCTCTCCTTTTAGGATCGGTCTTAACGATCCGAACCCATAGAGGAATCAGCCGCCTCAATCAACTTCCCCTTTGAATAAACGTCGTGACCTCTGCCGAGGCCTCATCATCGTGACTCTTGATCGCAGCTGTCTGAGCAAAGCAAAGACGATTTTCTTTTCCGGAAAAACATTTGCACAAATTCAAGTATGTGGTTTTCGCCATATACGCAAATGCATCATGTCAATAAAGATGCCCCGTCTATTTGCAAAATGGATGGCCGTTTACCGCCTGAATTACTCATTCGTTGAGCTCACCCACCCCAATGAAGATCCAAAAACTACCCATTTAGTGCGCTGGTTCTTGTTTTAATGCCGAGATTAGTGTTTATATTCATTTTGGTATGGTGAAAAACGGTTTTTTCGATTTGTTAATATATCCCGGCAGTCGAATCTGCTGTTATTTTCCAGCGAGTCACTTGGATATATGCCCGCTTCCAGTGGAACCCAAAAATCTGGATTGGATTATGCCTGAAGTTCAAGTGATGCCCACTAGGAGCCTGTCCGAAAATGCCGTTTTGGTCGTTTCGAATCACGCTTTGGCGTGATGAGAAATCTGTTAAATTAGCTACTCGTGGAAGTGAGATTTCTCGCCTTCGGTTCGAAATGGCAGTTCTCGGATAGCCTCCTAGCGAAGCAGCGCAAACTTGGGTTCGGGTTGATAGCGATTAGATGATCATCTGAGGTTGTCACATGTCCCGCCAGCCCCTCGGTTCGGCCAATTCTCATAACAATGAAAAAATTTCTGTTCGATTTCAGCAACTTGTCACTCGACACGTGGTCTCGGTCAGCGACTTGGATGCCGTGCTCCAGGAGGCTTCCGCCGCCGGTCGCCGACCGGAGGAACTGCTGCTCTCCAAAGGGGTCTCCAAGGGAGCCTTGCTGAAGTGCCTAGCTGAACACTACCAGTTGCCTTTTATGGAGTACCAGGAAGGACTGCTGGCTCCAGCCGAGTTAATCCAGGAACTGGACATTGAAGAGCTCAAGCAAAATCTGTGGTTTCCTCTTGCCGCAATAGATCAAACCGCTCTTGTCATTATGGCCGACCCGCTAGACCGTGATCTACTCACCCATATTAAGGAGACTCTGAGCGCATCAGAACTCCATCTGATTGTGGGACTGCCTGCGGATATCATGCGTTTGGTGGAAGACCAACAGGACGTAAATCCCAATTATCCATCCTGCGCCGGTCGCACGCCTCTAGCCAAACTGCGGACCCTGCTGGCCGAACATCGAACCCTGCTGGCACAGTACCGAACATCACTGGCTGCAGGTCGTACCGGCCTGGCCTTCATGCGAACCGGAATCTCTTTTATTTCCATAGGCCTGGTTCTGTTTAGAATATTTGGAATCGGATATCTGGCTCCCTTGGTCGGTTTATTACTCATTGTGGGCAGCATCATGACCTTCGATGGACTCCGTTGGTATCTTCCGGCCCGCAGAGCTGATGTCGGAGAGACTCATTTTTTGGCAACCGAACCCACCTTCGGCACGACCGTCTTGGCACTGAATACGGCACAACCGGAATTGCTCTGCACGCGCTCGACTCCCATAGCCGGAGCACAGGCGTTGCGCGACCGTTGGAATCGGCTTTCCCCTGTTATGAGGCGCAGGTTTTTTGCTATCGATCGAACGGATTTTGCCGAGGAGCGCAGCCTTCTTTCCAGCTACCGCACCCTCATGGCCCGGGCTCGTACAGGGCTGGCCTTCACTCGCACCGGTATAGCCTTTGTCGGCTTGGGCATAGCTTTGTTGAGGCAGTTTGGGACTGGTCCATGGGTTCTTTTTGACGGCACTCTGATCATGACCGGACTGGCCATGACACTGGAGGGTTTCCACTGGTATCTACCAGGTCGCAAAGCGGGTGAAAAAAGTGTTGAAGCGTTGCAGGAGACCCACAAAAGGCCTTCCATCTGGAATTTTATGTTTCCGCCAAGCCAACACCAGACCAGCCTGGATGATCTCCCGGCTACGCTGACTATAAAGGCGACCCACGCGCCGGGCATTTATGGTACTACCGGGCTGGCATTGGAAAGGACCCTTATAGCCGACCGACGCAACGTAAAAGCCAGGTTGCGCACGGTTATGGCCCGCTCGAGAACCGGGATGGCTTTCATCCGAACCGGGAGTGGAATATTTTCCGTGGGGCTGGGGTTGTTGGTGTACTTTGGCACTTCCAGCTTGTTCTGGACCATATTTAATTCGCTGTTGATAGTTGCTGGTTTGACACTTATAGCAGATGGGCTGTATTGGCACCTTCCAGCAGAAAAAATCAGGAAGCAATTTCCCTACTGTTTCGGAGACATGGAGATCGTCTTCCCGGATTATGCAAGGCCGTCCTCGACATGGAAGAAAGTGGTTTTCAGTCATGAAGACTTGTAACAAAGCGAGCACCCCTGAAACCATCCGCTTTCAGGAGTTGGTGAAGCGCGGATCGATAACTGAGGGGCAGCTTCAAGAAGCGTGGCGAGAAGCCGTTCAGCGCGATATGGAACTGGAAACCATTTTGCGCTACGAATTTAATATTCCACGCCGCGTACTGCTGGAGTCTCTCGCTGAGTACTATGGATGCAGCTGGTTGGAATATGACGAACGGCGTCCCGTTCCACCGGAACTGCTGATTGGGCTGGACGCGAATCAATTATGCTTGAGTCAGTGGTTTCCCGCAATAAGAGACGGCAATACTGTAGTGATTGCCGCTGCCGATCCCTGTGATCCGGTAGTTCATGCTGAAGCCGCTAAGATTTTTCTCGATGCTCCGTGCGAATTTCGGGTAGCTTTGGCTCAAGATATTTTAGGCTTTATCCAAGATTTTCTTAACGGCGCACCTCAGCACATCATTGGTAACGAACGGACGGGTTTGGCGTACTGGCGCAACACCATGTCTCGCTGGCGCACTCGATTGGCCTGCTACCGGACCGATTTTGCCCTGTTGCGCACCCGATTCAGTTTGCTGCGGGGCGGATTGGCTCTTATCACAATTGGGCGAACCCTGCTTCATTTGCCCTCTCGCTATTCGCTGGCGCTCTTTTATTGGATCATGATTGCCGCCGGGTTCGGTCTGGTTTTGCTTGGCCTAGCCGGCTACGCCAGAATTAAGAGATCGGTGGTCAGCCCGCCCCATTATCAGACCATAGTGGAGGTGACCTCCGCTTCACTGTATTTTCTTGAGAATTATCAGTTTTCGGAAAGGAAACCGGCGGAATCTACCACACCCCATACCATGTTAGCGCGACTGGCAAACATGCTGCCGAATTGTTGTGTTTTTATTGACTCATCCCTCGACAACAAGGTCCGTTCCTATCTTGCGCATGAAAGAAACTCCCTGGCGGCCCAGCGTACTGTAGCCGCGTGTTACCGGACGGTTTATTCGCGCGCCCGCACTGGCCTGTCATTCATTCGCACCGGCGTGTCTTTCACCAGCATCGGACTTGGCCTTGTTGGCTATTTCGGTGTAGGTTGGATGACCCTTTTGGACACCTTCCTCATTGCGGCCGGATTATTGTTGGCTGTGGATGGCTTCATCTGGTATTGGCCGGTGCGCAAAGAACAGTGTGAAGCTTCCAAATGCGCCATCATTGCTTGAAAGCATGCCATGAAAATCGTTCACAAAGTAATCGCCGCTAATATACTTGATATCGTGCTGATTGCCCTGATCGGCTTTTTTGCGTATTCCAATGTCAATCTGGTGCTAACCAAACTCCATTTTGCGGAAATAGCCGATGATTTGAATGCGTCGTTTCTTGAAATGCGACTTTCTGAAAAAAACTATTTTCTTTACGAGGATGCGTCAGCTCTCGGGGCTATCCAGCAGCAAGCCAAACACAGTCTGCAAGCATTGGAGGACTCGCAGGAGGACATCACACGCGCGATCGGCAAACAAAACTTTATGCGCTTGAAGGACGACCTGATTCGCTACCAGCAAGCCATCTCGCAAACCCCCGCTGCAGGCCCGCGGAAGCAACTGATACAGGAAAAGGTGCGCGAAGCCGGCCATGAACTGCGTGATTTTTCAGAACGTATCACTCGTTTGGAACGATCCAAGGTCAATCAAATCATATCCGAATCCAGAAAATGGCTATTTACCGCGCTTTGTATTTTTCTACTCTCAGCCATTGGGGTTACTCATTTTCTCTCTCTCAACGTGGTAAAGTCATTTAAAAAAATTGTAAAAATCGCTCATTCCATATCTGAAGGCAACTTCAGCAGGGTTGATCCTCCCATTCCTGACGATGAGCTGGGAGCGGCCCTTCGCGCCATCAATTCCATGTCCGACGAGCTGAAAAATCGAGAGGAACAGATTGTTCAATCCAAGAAGCTGGCATCGATCGGCATCCTCACTGCAGGAGTCGCCCATGAGTTGGGAAATCCCCTGAATAACATTTCCATGATGGCTCAGGCCTATCAAGAACTCTACAATAGCCTCAGCATCGATGAACGACTCGGGTATATGAAGAAAATTGAAGACGAAACGGAACGCATTCAAGAAATTGTAAAAAACCTGCTGGACTTTTCCAAACCTAAGAAGGCCAAACTCAGGGAAGTTGATCTCAACGGTGTCCTGAAGAAGACTTTAAAACTGGTTCAGAATATGATCGTTGTGAGCAATGTCAACCTGGAAGTGCATTTAACACCGCGGTTGCCGGCGGTATATATCGATGAACACCAAATCCAGGAGGTTTTGATCAATTTGATGACCAATGCCGTGCAGGCCTGTTCCCCCGGCGACAATATTTCCGTCGACACTGGTCCGGGCACAGTCGAGTCCATGGTAAAAGTCGAAGTGGCCGATACCGGCAAGGGTATTCCGGCCCATTTTCTTCCCAATATTTTCGATCCATTCTTTACTACCAAAGGCGCAAGCGGCACTGGGCTTGGTCTTTCAGTCAGCTACGGAATCGTAAAAAATCATGGGGGGACCATCGAAGTACATAGTGAGGAGGGCAAGGGCACTATTTTTATTCTCGAATTACCCATAAGGCGTTTACAGGAGGAAACTCATGAACGGTCATAGGATCATGGTCATTGATGACGAGAACATTGTCGGTAAAATGATTAAGGCGGTTTTAGAACAAGACGGCTATTTGGTGGAAACATTCTTAAACGCTTCTCCTGCCCTGGCCAGACTCAAAGAAGAGAAATTCGATGTGGTCATAACCGACTTAAAGATGAAGGGTGTTGACGGCATGGAGGTGCTCCATACCGTCAAGAGCGAATCTCCGCAGACCAAAGTGATCATGATCACAGCATTTGCCAGCCTGGACGCCGCCATAGAAGCCATGCGCGGCAAGGTTGACGATTTTTTCCCAAAACCCCTTAAGATTAAAGATCTCAAGGCCTGCATCGAGCGGCTATTGAGCGCTGGATAAGACATAGCTGCAATTCCAGCTCCCATTCAATCGGCCGATCAGGCAAGAGCAGGATACCAGACATCATAAGCTAAAAAGTCTTCTTCGATGTCGTAAGGCTGGTGCCAAGTTCTTTTCGGAATTCTCAAGAAGCTTCCGGCAGCTAACGGCACATCTCCGATACCTTCGACCCACATTTTGGCTCTGCCCTTCAGCACGTAAATGATGTCGTCCGAGTTCTCATGCAAGTGCTTCTCCACTTCAGAACCGACCGGCAGATGTACTAGAGCACAGGTAATGCCAACCTTGTCGACTCGGTTGGACAAGAGATAGCAAACCTCTATGCCTGGCAGTTGCGGATGTGGATCCCATTTTCGCTCCTCTGGCTGAATAACCTTGAAGTTTTCCATGCTTTTCTCCTTTCGTGTTTTCTTTGTCCATGGTGGTGAAAATGATCGTCCAGTGTAACCGACAAAAGACCGTTGTAGACAAATTGTCATGTTTCCGCGGGATGGCGGCGCTTCAACCATCGCTGCCAGAGATCGTACATAAGCGGGATAACGACCAGAGTCAGCATAGTGGATGCGAGAGTGCCAAACATGAGCGCAATGGCCAGACCTCCGAACACCGGATCGGTCACCATCACCGCCGAACCGAAAATGATGGCAAGCGCGGTCAGTAGAATGGGTCTGAACCGCACCGCACCCGCTTCGGTTACTGCTTCGTCAAGCGAATAACCCTGTTTCTGGTAATCCAGGATGAAGTCGATAAGCAAAAGCGAGTTGCGTACTACAATGCCTGCCAGCGCGATACATCCGATCATGGAAGTGGCATTGAAGGGCATATGGAATAACCAGTGCCCGGGAAACATGCCGATCAGGGTCAATGGAATCGCTCCCATCACGATAACCGGCATCATAAATGATTGATAATAAGCCACCAGGAGAAGATAAATAAAGATCAGAGCCACGAAAAAAGCAGCTCCCAGGTCACGAAATACATTCAAAGTCAAACGCATGTCCCCACCCCAAAAAATCTGGTAACGGCTGACTGCGTCCGGTTGTGCCGGGAACACACCCAGATTGCCGGTAGTCACGGACACGCCATTCGGCAGGCGCTTGCCGTCAAGCATCTCATCCAGCACCAAAGCGGCATACTCGGGCGAGAAGCCCAGTACATCGCCCATGACATAGACCACCGGCTGGCCGTCGTGTGTGAAGATCGGCTTGGGTGCGGGAATGCGTAGAATTTGCACTATGCCTCCGAGCGGCACTTGCATGCCTTTTCCGTTGGTGATGGAAAGGTCCTCAATCTGTTGAATCCATGCCCTATCGGCCTGACTCAGCCGCACGATGATGTCCTCGGGTTCCACACTGGAGCTATAGACTGAACCGATGGTGGAACCGGCAACGTAGTCCCGCACCAAACGGCCGACCTGTGCGGGCTCCAGCCCGGAAAGCAACGCCTTGCGCTGGTCCACTTTTATCCGGTACTCAGGGCGAGTAGCAGTCACCGAGTCATGCACATCGGTCATCCCATATATTTTCTTGAAATCCTCAGAAACGTAACCGGCTATCTCTCGCAAAATCTGGTAGTTCGGTCCGAAGATGCGAGCCACCACCTGAGCACGGGTGGGCGGACCCGGTGGAGTGAGAAAGAGCATGATATGGGTCTGTGGAAACTGCTTGCGGACAGGCTCGAGTGCTTTCCAAATCTCTGCTCCAACCAGCGCCGTATGAGGCCTATTTCCCTTTGGAACCAAGTTTACGACGATCTGAGCTATGTTTGTGCCGCGCGCCAACTCGTCACCACGCACCATACCGGCGAATGAGAGCGGACCAGTACGCCCCAGGTAAGCAACGGTATGCTCCACATACCTGTTGGCAGCCACTACACGACCTAGCTCTAACGCAACGCGATTAGTTGCAGGAAGGGCCGTGCCTGCCGGAGTCTGAATCTGGACGACAAAGGTACTTACGTTTCCGTCCGGCAGCATCTTGAGGTTTACACCAAAGAAGCTTTCAGGACCGTTCATACCCTGAGGTCTGATGAATTGCCACAATGGCATGAGCAGAGAAGCAAGCAGGAGCAGAATCACAACAGCGAAAAAGATGTTGCGTTTCATGCCGCTCTTTTGCAATGGCACAAAGACGGCCAGATAAATCCGCCGTAAGACATCCCGTCTCTTGTCCTCTCCGTCCATCACCGGGCGCTCTACAGCCTCCCTGAGTGCAGCCTTGCTACGCAGCCAGCGCAAGGAGATGAACGGGACTACGATATCGGCCAAAATCAGCGAAGTGATCATGGCGACGGGCACATTCATAGGAATGGGGCGCATGAATGGTCCCATCATCCCAGTGACAAAGAGCATGGGGATGAAAGCTAAAATTACAGTAAAGGTCGCCATAATGGTTGGGCTTCCGATTTCGTTGGTCGCCCGCACGATGAGCGAACTGAAGTCGCGGGTGGGTGAGCCTTTTTGGATGTGGCGATGAATGTTTTCCACGACAACAATGCCGTCGTCCACCAGCAAACCTAAAGAGAGGATCAGGGCAAACAGGGTGATCCGATTGATGGTCTGCCCCATGCTCATGCCCACGCCCAAAACCACACATAGAGTGAGCGGCACCAGTATGGTCACAATCAAAGCTTCGCGCCACCCGAGGAAGAACAACAAGATAATGAGCACTACTATAATGGCAATCCCCAGATGTTCTATCAGTGTATTCACCGCTTCGTTGGCGCGATGACCATAGTTGCGGGTGATCGTAACCTTGACTCCCTCCGGCAGTGCCTCGCGTTTAACAATTTCGAGCTTGGCCAGGATTGCTTCGGCCACCTTAACGGAGTTCTTTCCCGCACGCTTTCCGATGGCAATGGTAACGGCGTTGGAAGGGTCGGCAATAGTTTCAACGTGCTGACCTCGTCCGAAAGCGAGCCAAGCATGCTGCTCCTCATTTCTGGGCCCGCGCTCGACGGCTGCGATTTCCCGGAGCAATACGGGTCTGTCCTGCCGCACCGCTACCACAATATCGCCCAGGTCGCTCACCAAACCAAATGTGGCATCAACCCGTAGCGGAATCCGTTCGTTTTGTGCCTCCAGGTGGCCCCCCGGAACTACGACATTGGATCCTTTCAGAACCGCAAGAAGCTGATTAAGAGGAAGTCCTACAGCTTCTAGTCTTTGCGGGTCCACCAGTATTTTAATCGCCTCGGGCTCGGTTCCAATTATCGTGCTCACTCCCGCATCTGGGACGCTGTGGAGCTGTTCGAGAAAGCGCACAGCAATCTGCCGGAGTTGAATCTCGGTGATGGATTTAGAGCTCAAAGTAACAGCCAGGATGGGAACGTCATTGATACCCATGCTTTTGACAAGCGGCAGTCTGGTTCCTGGAGGAAGGCGATCCATGTTACGCTGCAGTTCGTTGTAGAGATACATGAGACTGGCAATCTCATCGGCTCCCACTTCAAACTCCACCATCACCACTCCCATGTCTTTCACGGCGTATCCGTAGGTGTGTTTGACCCCTTTCAAGGAGGACATCAGCTCATCGAGAGGCGTCACGACCTGAGCAAGAATTTGTTCCGGGCTGTTGCCCGGACGCACCACGATAATTTGTGCTGCGGGAACTATAATCTCCGGATTGTAGAGGCGTGGTGTGATGAGAACGGCCAGCATTCCGAAAAGGGCTATGGCCAGCATGATGAGGGGAGTGATTTTTGTATGAAGGAAGGTCTTGGCAAGCTTCCCTGAGAGGTTTAAGTGCAAATCCGGTGCAGGGTCGCTCATGCCCCACCCTCCGACCGGACCCGAATCTTGACTCCGTTAGCCAGAGGCTCTTTGGCAGAGACAATGACTCGATCGCCGGCAAAAAGTCCACTTAGAATGACCCTTCCTTGGGGGAGGTCTTCACCCAGGGTCACCATGCGAAACTGCGCAAGATCCTCGCCATTGACCACAAACACTCCGGTGATGCCCGCTCTGTTGTAGATCGCCTCGGACGGGACAACAATGCCTTTTTGCTCGCCGACCGGAATGCTGACGAGAGTGTATTTGCCACTGTAAGCCCCTCTGCTCGCGGGAATACCGATCTTTACCAGGTGGGTATGGGTGGTAGGATTCGCAGCCGCTACCAGCCGTTCGACTCGACCCGTAAGGGTACGTGTTTTGAAATCCGATGTTTCAAACTGAATGTGGATTTTTTGACCAATCTTCAGATGCACAAAGGCCAGCTGACCGACTTGTACCTGAACCTGCAAATGGTTTGGGTCTTCGATTATCAGAAGAGGGGTACCGGGAGTGGCAAGTTGTCCGCTGTCCACCAGTTTGGATACTACTAGACCAGTGAAGGGCGCGTGCACTTCTGCGTACTTGAGTTGGGCGCGAACACCTGCCAATGCAGCTTGCGCTGCTTCATAACTTCCCAATGCAACCCGGTAATTCGTTTCGATTTGTTGGTACTGCTGTCCAGTCGCTGCTCGATGTCGATACAGGTCTTTGTAGCGTTCGTAATTGGCACGAGCATCCTTGAGGGTCGCTTTGGCACTGGCGAGTTCTGCCCGGGCGCGTCGGATCTCCGCCTTTACATTACTCGGGTCAACCGTCAACAAAAGTTGGCCTTGCTTTACCGCCTGCCCTTCATGGACCTCCAGTCCCTGCACATAGCCGGTTAAACGTGAAGCAATTTCGACCCGATCTGCAGATACCACCGTGCCGGGCAAAATAGAATATATCGGCAACAATGTAGATTTGGCGGTCTCAACTCGCGCCGCCACAGTCTTACTTTGTTCTGAGGTTGTTGCAGGGGGACCTTGGGTGCAATCGCTCAGCAAACAAATGAAGAGCGCGACTCCCATAAAAGTCAGCATCTTCCGAATACCCATTGCTTCGACCCTCAGAAGAATTGTTCAGATAAAACCATCACAAATGCTCTTGAGGAGTGTTCCATGACGGCACACGCGGCGAATGCGCAGGAAACGTTCTATTCAGACCAAAAAACTTCTTTGAGAAAAGATCAAACGACGCACATTTTGCAAGGTTCATATCCTTTGGAGACGGCATCTGAAATGGGCAGTGCTCGCTTGGCCTTAAATCCGGTAGGACAGTTTTCCTTATGATATTTTTTCCCCTTCTCTGACACGTACACCAGGTCACTCTGCCTGGTTTCGGTCTGATACACCGAGCCCGGTCCACCGACGACAACACTGGGATCCTTGTCCCAGTAGACAAACTTCATCTTATTCGAGATAATGTAACCTGCTTTAATAGCTGTTTTGACTGCGGACCTTAGCACCCTTGGACCTTCGATGAGCAGCGGCGGCGCTAAAAGTACAACCCCGAGTCCGGCCAGTAACGTTGCCGGATTTAATCCAAACCTGATGCCAAATAGACGCATACTTTCTCCTTTCCATGTGCTGTCATCCGGGTCGTTAAAACTGACTCCAGAATATCCCTACCAGTAGCAAATAAGCTAAGTTGCTCCATTAAGGTCTTAATGCACCAAGATAACCCCTCGTCGTTCTTCGTTCGCATAAACTTAAAGGTAATTATAAGAGTTCTCAGCCTGTTATGCTATCTAAAGTACAATTTAGTGTTCTGTCAAAACAAACCGACCTGCCCCATTTACTCATCGCCTGACACTATTTATTGTAAGCATAGATGGTACTCAGAGATATGTTCTAAAAGTTCTCTGCACTTGAAAGGAGAAAAAGATGGCAGATGTCAAGGGATTAGAAAATGTGACTTTTCCAAATGTTACCTTCATAAATATAGATGATTTAGGCCTCACCTTGGAAAAAGCCCAAGAAGCGGCGAAACAAGTCGCGAAGAATTACGACAGCGATCCTTTGCTGTTGAGCTGGTACGTCAAGAAGACCGGGGAGGAATCTCCTAACGTCAGCTGCGAGGGCAATGAGCCAGGGTGGATCAACTACGCCAAGTCGCACGGGGGATGCTTTACGGTCAGCGTCAACCATGGAGAGTTCATGTTTATCTTCAAGTGCGAGCACGACTTCAAGTGAAGCACGCTTGGATAGAAGGGAATACGGCATAGCAGAAAGGAGATAGATCATGAGCGCACCAACCGTTCTAGACAAAACTTATCACTTCATTATCGAGAAATTTATACAAACCGGCCATGCTCCGCACTACACGGAAATCGCATCCGAGCTCGGAGTTCCAGTGGAACAAGGGCGCAAAGCCCTGCACGATCTCATCTCTGTTGGAGTCCCCGGTACCTGGCTGTTCCCTAATACCGACTACATCTCCTCGTTCGCTCCATTCAGCAATCTACCGACTCAGTACCGCATAACCGTTGCCGGCCAACAGAAATGGTTCGGACAGTGAGGATTTGAATCGCTGGCAGTATGCTGGCTATTCCCGGGCAAACTGGCTCGTATTGATGCTCCCTGTTTGGATTGCGGGTCGCCCATCAGCATCGAAATCCGAGATGGGAAAATCTTGACGGAAGAACCGCGGGGTATCGTGGGATATGTGGCTTTACCATTCGCTAAATGGCTTGAGCGACTGCCCTATGCCTGAAGCACTATGAATCTCTTCCGGTCGGAAGAGCATGTTCGCAACTGGTCTCGGTTCGATCCGACCACCGAGCAGGGCATAGTGAAGCTGGACGAACTGGTTCAACTATTTTCGGGCAGTTTTGCAAAGAGGCGACTGGACGAAGACTATGTGTCGCACATGCCGGAATATTGGCGCGAATTAGTAAATGTTCTGAAAGAAATAGCGAAAACGCGCCCATTTTGGGCTCCACCTAATTCTTGATACTCGCTCTGAACCACTAAAGCCGGGCGGAAGTCTCTAGTGGGTGACGAGACGATCAGTCTCTTTACCAGGTAATCCAGAGCGCCGCCCCTCTTAAACGGTTCAGAAGCTTGATGGGGGTCGAGCCGATGTAATCTCCGCTAGTCCTCTTCTTTTCACTTAATCCGAGACGACCGGCAGCCACTGCAGCAAACTTTCCCTTTTCGGCTTCTTTGAGTATTGCTTCCGACGGCGCAAAGTTCTGTAAAATGAGGCTCGTAACACACTCTTCAGGAATTCGCTGAGCTAATCTTTGCCTGACCTCTTGTATGACGATCTCAGGGTCACCGCTTTCTTCCCTGGAAACATGCAGAAGGGTGACTTTATGATCCCTCTCGCTATCCAGGATGAAGGCGACGTGGTCGGCTACTCGCAGGCTTGCTTCTGAGCCGTCCACACAAAGCAATATATTGCTTCGGCCTCTGTCTGGATTCTTGCAGATCCAAATTGGGAAGCTTATGCGGAGTCCCATAATTTCGTTAGTAACGCTCCCGGAAAAGGATTTTTCGAATATGGAAAAACTGCGCCTGCCAAGCACTACTGTGTGATAGTGCCCCAGTTTTGCATATTCAATGATGTCTTTAACGGTGCTTTGCATTCGATGCATCATCTTGCAGTTGATTTTTTTTGCCGAAAACCCCGCATCCCTCAAAATCTCTCTGCCCAAAGCCAGAGCGTCTTCACCCATTTTAGAATAGATCTTGGAGAGCCCGATGGAAATATCATGCAGCCGCATATCTTTATCCGTATCTCCGGAGTCGAAACGCGGTGCAATGTACAACAGGTCGAGCTTGATATTCGTCTTGTTTCTAAAGAATTCACCTGCAAACCTGGCTCCGAAGAGGGACTTCGGGTCATCACCAATTGTTATCAGGAGGTGTTTTTCCATGATCGCCTCAAAAGTCATCGTAAAAATTTAGATCGCCTTGTTTCTATCGGTTACGCTGAAGCTTTCATCTCTGGCAAGATCAACCGACTTCTTTTATTGTCAGGCGCAGCGAGAAGCGGAGGTTTGCGAGTGCGATTTTGTTGAGTCGGCGGCATTGCGGCAAAATTGCCATGCCAGCCAGAGGCATGAGCGATCTACTTGAGCAGATACGAGCGAGTGTTAGCATAAACAAGCGTGCGAGAGGTCACACGAACAGTGAAATATATTCTAACATCATTGACCATATCGTTAAAGCATCAATCCGCATGTTCAATGTCCCCCGGCTTCCTGCCCAGTTGCATCGATACACTAATACGTATATGCACAATAATGCATACACACAACAGTGCAACGCCGCAATTCCGGTTACTCAAGCTGCGGCAATTTTTCCCCGCAGATCAACTTGTTTCCGGATGTTGATGCCTCACCAGGCCTTCACCCCTGCAATCCGCGTGACAGACCTAATGTGTTGCACTATAAAGTTCATGGCGATCAAGTCTTTCCATTCAGACATTTTTAAAAGGCTTGGTTCGAAAAACGCAAAGCCCCATAGAACCGGGTTACGTTCAATGTTTGTCTGGAAAAATACTGAGATTCGAATCGGGCTTTTCACTATTGAAGTAAGCCGTAAAGTCAATGCACCGGCCAAGCTGGTCTGGGATATCCTGACGGACACTTCGACCTGGTCCCAATGGGGGCCATCAGTCATTGACGTGGAGCATGACGGAAGGCATCTCCGACCCGGCTCGAAAGGCCGAGTCAAAACTGTTTCCGGAATATGGGCGCCTTTTAAGATCACCAAATTCGATAATGACCATTACTGGAGTTGGAAAGTGTTTGGAGTTCCGGCCACAGGTCATCGTGTTGACGATTTGGATGATGCCCACTGCAATCTTATTTTCGAAATTCCGCTGTTTGCCGGTCCTTATGCCGCTGTGTGCAAGATTGCCGCCGATCGCATCGCTGAACTAGCCGAGATGAGGCTATACGGCGGCAAGCATGTCTGAATCATTTCGAGCCGAAGGCGAGAAATCTCTTGAACGTAGAGTGGTTTTTTGAAACATTTCTCACTCCGCTAAGCTCCGTACTAAATGACAAAAGGGCATTTTTCAAACAGCTACTAAATCTTTTCGGGAATTCAGTCTTGCCTTCAGCTTAGGAAAGAGGTTCATGTCCGTATGGGGTAGAAAGAGCGCCGCCACATAATGGTCCATAAAGGACGGAGTTTCAGAAAGTTCGAAGTTGGTCATTTTTTTTGTAACTTCAACCACATCCTTGCGAAGTCGGTTGGTCAGGGAACTCATCCGGCAGCCCATCAGCGAGCCATTTCCGATGTAGGTAATCCTTTCTGCATCGATTTCCGGAAGCAATCCAATAGTCATCGCCTTTTCAAGATCAACGTAGCTGCCAAAGCCTCCGGCCAATACGATCTGATCGATATCCTCGATTCTCAATCCCACTTCCTCGAGCAAGGTTTGGCAGCCGCTGAAAATAGCTCCTTTGGCCCGGATGAAGTTATCAATATCCACTTCGCTCAGAGCAATGTCGCGATCAATTTGGGTTTCTTCAGCCCAGGCGATCACGTATTCATAGACTCCATCGGCTTCCCGGATGCGATTCGTTTTCAATTTCCGATTAAATTTGCCTCGGTTGTCGATAATTCCCATCTCAAAAAGCACAGCGACCATGGTGATAAGTCCGGAACCACAGATGCCCTTTGGCCTGACGTTGCCAATGGTCATGATCATCGGCTCTAATGAGACCGGATCGATTGAAAAGTCTTCAATTCCGCCTTTGGCTGCCCTCATGCCAAACTTGATGCCCCCACCCTCGAAAGCAGGACCGGCAGAACACGCGGCGCAGGCAAACCAGTCCTTGTTGCCAATTACAATTTCAGCATTGGTGCCAATATCCATGTACAGGGTGATATCATCAGTAAGGTAAAGCCCGGCGCCCATTACGCCGGAAACAATGTCGCCTCCGACATAGCTGGATATCGCCGGGTACACCAGAGCTGTTACGTGATCGCTCAATTCCAAACCAAGGGTTGCAGCCTGGATAGGAGGGAATAAAGTTGAAGCAGGTACATAAGGGGCCCTGCGAATATAGCGCGGGTTTATCTTGAGAAACAATTGCGTCATAGTGGTATTGCCGGCCAGAGTAATACTGGAAATCTCATCTGAAACAACCCCTGTCTGTCTGACAAGTTGGCGGATGATCTTGTTGATGGTGGCTATGACTACCTGATGCAGTTTTTCCAAACCCTCGGGTTTCTCTGCGAACACTATGCGAGTGAGCACATCTTCGCCGTAGCTGATCTGGCCATTGAATTCTCCGTGCTGCGCCAGCACTTCGCCGGATATGAGATCAATCAATTGACCGTAGACCGTGGTGGTGCCGATATCTACTGCCAGAGCAAAGTTGCGGGCCGTGGTATCGCCCGGTTCAACGTTGATGATGTGAGTCTTTCGACCCCCGTGCACCGGTCGTGCAAGGGTGGCGGTCACTTTGAAATTGCTGCTGCGCAATACATCCGGGATCTTTCGGATTACCGGAAGTCGAACAACGAGCCGATGTTCATTATATCTGGCTTTCAAAAAGCTTATCAGTCGGGTTACATCTGGCAAACGGTCGTGGTCGCTCGGCGGCGGCAGTTCCAGATAACGCTTTTCAACCGGCGGTATAAATAGACCTTTTTCTTTTAAATCTTCAAAATCCACCTGGCGGATGCGGGCCGTTTTGCGGGGAGTTGTCAATCTGTTGAGAACATTGGCATCAACTTCGGACTCAACCGGAACACGCACTTCGAGATCACTCCGAATGGTGCTCTGGCAAGCCAACCGGTATCCCTGCGTCAGGTCCTGAGCACTGAGCTTCTCCGTGATGCCGCCCTCGACGACCCCGCTCTCAATTAAAACCCGGCATTTACCGCACACACCTCCCCCTCCACACGAAGCATTGATGTGCACACCGGCCTCCATGGCGGTGCGGATGAGGTTGTCGCCGTCGGCAACCGTGACCGTCTTGTTGTGAGGATAAAAGACCACTTTGTGTTCGCTCATTGAACATTCCCTCCCGGATTGATCCCACATGAAACATTTCACTACGCATGAATCCGCCAACTGCTGAGTTTTGCCGGTAGCGACTTGTAACCGGCAGCTCCCATCCAGAAACCGCCTTTTAATGTAGGCCCGTTAGAGCTGCCCGATTTGGTCCCACCCACAGCGGGACTAAAGCCCTGCGCTACAGGATTCCTGGATCTAACGTTACTGTTTTAGCATCTTAATTTCATCTTATGGCTCCATCCACCATTCGTCATTCCCGCATTCTTTTGGCGGGAATCCAGAAAAACTGTGAACATAATTGGAAAAATTTCATCCTTAACAAGCATACAACAGGATGCATCGCCATTACGCCATAGTTTAATTGGGATTTCCGTGGTCCCTATAAATTGTTACAAGTCCGGGGTTAAGTCAATCTGATGCTCTGAGATATTGCAAAAATCGGAAGGCCGTCCCGTTTCGCAAGCAGCGCAGAGTTTTAGCCCTGCAAGTCCGCAGCAGCGCTAAAACTCTGCGCTGCAAATAAGAATTTTGAAGTGTTCTCCAAATGGTTGGGGTAGGATAGAAACCAAGAGCCCCCAGAATCAAAAATCATTCATGTCGGAGTGCTTCGATGGGATCTAATCGTGCGGCTTTGCGCGCCGGGAAGTAGCCGAATACAACGCCAACTGCTGCAGAAAAAACAAAAGCAATGACCACAATCCCCGGATTGAAAACGAAGGGGACTTGAAGTGCGTGAGCTCCAGCTGCGGCGGCAATCAATCCGAGCACGATGCCGATCAAACCACCAAAGCATGAGAGGACTACGGCTTCAATCAGAAACTGCAGCAGCACTTCCTGCTCGAGGGCTCCTATAGCCAGCCGGATGCCTATCTCCCGCGTCCGTTCCGTGACCGAAACCAGCATGATGTTCATGATGCCGATTCCACCCACCAGCAGGCTCACCGCAGCTACAGCGCCAAGCAAGGCAGTGAGCACCCGCGTCGTGCCGGTGAGCGTATTCATGATCTCGCGCATATCATGCAGGTGGAAGTCGTCCTCTTTGCCATTCGTTATATGCCGCCGCTCTCGCAGCAAGCGCTCGATGTTGAGCTTAATACCTTGCAGGCCCCCACTATCCTTTGCCGAGATGTAGATGGTGCTCACATCGGTATTCCCCGCTATGCGGCGCTGAAAAGCACGCAGTGGAATCAAAACGAAGTCATCCTGATCGGAGCCGAAACTGGATTGCCCTTTGGACTGGAACACTCCAATAACTTGGCAGGAAATCTTTTGAAGACGGATCGAAGCCCCGGTCGGATCCTGATCGCCGAAGAGTTCCTTGCGCACGGTTGAACCCAAAATACAGACGGCTTTGCCGGCCCTTAGTTCGGCGTCGGTAAATTCACGCCCGGACTCGAGTGCCCAGTCTCTCACCAGGACGAAACCATTAGTGCTTCCCATGACGGTGGTCGACCAATTCTCGTTTCCATAAATGGCTTGGATACGTTGAGAAGAATTGGGCGCCACAGCTTCCAGTCCGGAAATTTCCCTGGCGATAGCTTCGGCATCCTCGACCGTGAACATTTCAGCGGGGGCACGCGTCCCGCCGGGCCCTCGGCCTCCCTGGCCGGTATGAACCTGCAGCAGATTTGTACCGAGGCTGGAGATATCGGCCGTCACCTGGGCCGTAGCGCCACCACCCAATGTCACCATAGTGATCACGGCAGCAACCCCGATGACGATGCCAAGTATTGTCAAAGATGATCGCAGCACGTTGCGGCGGATTTCCCGCTGAGCTAAAAGAACGGTTTCCCACACCATCAGAGCGATTCCTCTTTTGAGTTTCCATGGTCGATCAATCCATCCTTGAAATGAACCTGTCGTCTGGCATACTCTGCCATATCCGATTCATGCGTCACCATAACGACGGTAATCCCTCGATCTCGGTTGAAAGCCGTGAGCAGGTCCATAATCTCCCGGCTGCGGGCGGAATCCAGGTTTCCAGTGGGTTCGTCAGCCAGCAGCACCTTGGGGTTGGTGACAATCGCCCGGGCAATGGCAACTCGCTGCTGCTGGCCACCGGAAAGTTCACTTGGAGTATGCGACTCCCATCCCGTGAGCCCGACGGCTTGCAAAGCTTCCAGGGCCATCGCGCGTCGCTCGGTAGTAGGCGTACCCCTATAAATCAAGGGAAGTTCGATATTTTCGAGAGCTGAAGTGCGGTTCAAGAGGTTATAGCCCTGAAACACGAAACCCAAATAGTGACGACGCAGCATCGCACGCTGGTCACGGGATAGCTTTCCCACATCGACCCCTTGGAACAGATAAGCCCCTGAGGTCGGCGTGTCCAGGCAGCCCAAAATGTTCATGCAGGTCGACTTTCCCGATCCGCTCGGACCCATCACGGCGACAAATTCCCCCTGGTCGATGCTCAGATCGATGCCGCACAGCGCATGCATGGCCGCGCGTCCCGCCCCGTAGACTTTGGCAACCGCGCGCAATTCGATGAGTGAGCCGTTTTCCCTGTGATTGGAAGCAGCCGGTGTCATTGATCTAAACTTTCCGTGTCAACCACCAGTGCCATTCCGGGCTGAACGTCTCCGCTTACCACCTCGCTCATGATCCCGTTCGTCGAACCCGTTGTGATCGGTATGGCGGTGAGTTGTCCGTTGCGCAGTGTCCATACCCTTTGTTGGTTCTTGTGAGTATTTGAGTCCTCCTTGGACGTCGAAGGAGGGTGGCGGCGGCGTGGAATAAGCACTCCCATGAGGCCGCGGCCGCCTGAATCGTTCTCTTTCTCTTTTTCGGGGGGAGCAAAGCGCAACGCCGCATTCGGCAACAGGAGAGCGTCATTTACGTGCTTCACCTCTATATCCGCGGTGGCGGTCATTCCCGGCCGCAGTGACAAATCAGAGTTATCTACGTCCAGCACCGTCTCATAGGTAACCACCCCGTCCACCGTCTTGGACCCATAGCGCACCTGTTTGATTTTTGCCGGGAAAATGCGATTTGGAAAAGCGTCAACCGTAAAGGTGGCTTTCTGTCCCTGTTTCACCTGGCCCACATCGGCTTCATCCACATCTACGCGCAACTCCATTTTGGTCAAGTCTTCGGCTAGAGTGAACAACACCGGGGCCTGTAGGGAGGCTGCCACGGTCTGGCCTGGTTCAACTGCGCGGATGAGAACAACTCCGTTAATGGGCGATCGAATGCTGGCTTTCGCCAGGTCCGTTTCATTCAGCTCAAGCGTGGCCTGGGCTTGAGAAACCGCAGCTACAGCGCCGGCTTCATCGGCCTTTGCGCGTTCCAGCGCCGCCTGTGCAGCGTCCAGGTCATGTTGTGACACCGCTTTATTGTTGCTCAGTTTACGCACTTCCCTCAGGCGCTCCAATTCATTTCTGGTTTCCTTGATGGTGGCCTGCGCCTGAAGAATCTTGGCACGGGCTGATGCGAGGGAGGCCCTGGATTCCAAAACCTGCGACTCGAGCTTGGAAGTGTCGAGTTTGGCCAAAACCTGAGCTACCTTCACCCGGTCGTTGTAATCCACTTCAACAGACTTTATGATTCCCGAAAGTTCACTGCCCACATCAACCTGGTTGGTCGGCTGCAGAGTACCAGTAGCGGTTACGACTACGGTAAGATCGCCGCGCTGCACTGACTGGGTTTTGTACTGCAATTTATCGGCACTGTTACTGCTGCCCCATTTCAGAAGGATGAGCGCGATCGCAAACACACAGGCGCCCCCGATCAACCAATGCCTGACACGCTTATTGCGCTTGGAGGAAACATCAATACCAAGATTCTTTGTTATATGGGATTCCTGTTCCGCTTTGTTGTTAACCATTTTGACAAATCCTAGTTCTTCCCGGTTTGTTGGATTTCGGCCAGGGCGATTGAAGTCCATCCGCCCCCAAGGGTTTTGTAGAGGCGAATCAAGTTGGAGGTGACGGTTCCTTCACTCTCAGCGAGCTGATCCTGAAACGTCAGCAGAGAACGCTGCGCATCCAATACATTGTTAAAGTCGATCAGTCCGGCCTCGAATTGGGTTTCCGCCAGCTGAACAGCGATTTTTGCCGCCTGGGCCGACTCGGCCAGCGCCTGCCGCCGATTTTGTTCTTGCGCATAGGCGACCAGTGCATTTTCCACTTCCTCCAATGCGTTGAGCACAGTCGTCTCATATTCGCCCAAGGCTTGCTCCTGCAAGGCGGATTGGGCTTCGATATTGCTGCGGATGGCGCCGGCATTGAAGATCGGCCAGGAAACCGAGGGCCCAAGGCTGTATGTCCGGCTGCCCGGCACGAACAAATCGCTTACGGACAGGGATTCGACACCGATTGACCCGAGCAGTGTGAGCTTGGGATAGAGATCGGCGGTGGCGACTCCCACCCGGGCGGTTTGTGCGGCTAACTGCCGCTCTGCCCGGCGCACGTCGGGCCTGTGACGTAAAGTATTCGCCGGCACCCCCACCGCGACTTCCATTCGTGCAGCGGGTATCGGCCGGGGCTCTTCCAGTATTTTGTGTAGAGCTCCAGGCTGTTGGCCCAGCAGCACGGCGATACGGTTCATGGCTGCTTCGAGGCCGGTCCGCAAAGTTGGTATCTGTGAACGGGTCGATTCCAGATTGTATCTCGCCTGTTGGACGGCCAGCTCTGTCGTAAGCCCGGCCTGGCTGCGCCACGAAGTCAACTGATAAGTCTCTTGCTGCGCCCGCAAGTTCTGTTCTGCAACTGCCAGGCGGACCTGGAACGTACGCGCGTCCACGTAGTTCAGGGCGACCTCTGCCAGGAGTGTAACAAGAACATCGCGCAAATCCTCAGTGCTCGCCTGCAGATCCGCTGTGGCTGCTTCAACAGAGCGCCGAATGCCGCCAAAAATATCCAGTTCCCAGCCGGCGTCGAAGCCCACCGCTGAAAGATCGACTTCCGTACCTCCGCCGCTGTTTTCACTGCTGCGGCTCTTTCTGAAGGAACCCACGGCATCAATTGTCGGAAACAGGTTGGCCTCACTGATCCTTCGGTTGGCACGCGCTTGCCGAATTCGGGCCCGCGCAACCTTGAGGTCGAGGTTGCCGTCCACGGCCTGTTCAATCAGACTGGAGAGAATAGGATCGTTGAGAGTCCTCCACCAATTCGCCAGCGTTTGCGGATCAATCGGTTTCGCTCTCAGGCCGTCTTCCAGTTTTGTGTGCCATGACTCAGACGTCGAAAGTTTTGGCGAGACGTAATTCGGGCCCACAGCCGCGCATCCGAAATTCATCAACAGCGTGCACGCCACAAATATTACTGCCAAGGCCGGAACCTTTTCAGTCTTGCCTTGAGGGATCATCACCTGAATCTTTCCTAAACCGATTAACTTCTTAACACCAACGTCATCACCCGCGGCCTGAGAGCAGTAACCTCAGTACCGTGGCCGTGCGACTCAAAATTTCATATCGTCCAAGGATAACAAGACCCGGAAAATATTGAAACTCATGTTTGCCTCTTTTTCAAACAGCTAAGACGTATGGAAACCCATAAAAGTCTACAAAGGCTGCTATTCATATTCGTTGCACCCTTTTTAGATGCTGCGAAGACCTCTTACGCTCTTATCTATAACAATCAATCGTGGAGAAATTATGAAGAAGTATTGTGAAGACTGTGGCGGGTAGGTCGTCTTCTCTAGAACTCTGAGCAAAAGGGTTTCCAGGTAAGCGTGAGGATGTTCTGTTTTGCCATTACTGTGTCAGCTTTGGGCTGACAAGCCCACTAGCGGCCCAACGTAAAAAAATTTGACAGGGTGCAACCAAAAATGGTCTCTTAACAATAGAAAGCCGTTTGAACCGTTCCGAAACCTTACTCTGGCAAACGATTAATTACAGAAAGGAGGCAGGGAAATGGCAACATTTGTGGTGCTGGTCAAATGGACGGACAAGAGTCTGAGCGCATTTAAGGATGCACCCGAGGCAGCAGAAGAGTTCAAGAAAGCGGTCGCGGATTTGGGGGCGCAAATAAAAGACTGGTATGTGTTAATGGGGCAATATGATGAGATGTGTATTATCCAAGCCCCAAATGCTGAAACCGTAGCCAAAATCATCCTTCCATTCAGAGAAAAATACGGCGGCCAGACCGAGACCATTCAGGCATTCAGCGAAGCCGAAGCTATGGAACTTTTCTCTGGCATGAAATAAAAGAATCTTTTGTTTATCTGATCGGCAGCTTCAGGACGCTTGAGGGATGTCCTTTGTATACTGAACAGGATGGAGAAAAAGCGAGACTGCAAACCTTACCTGGTCGCAAGTTGACCGCGGGCAGGGCATTGTCACTTTGAACCCTGTCGAGACAAAGAATGATAATGCGAGGACCATTTACTTAGATCAGGAATTGAAAGACTTGATTGAACGTCAGTGGAGACTGAGAGCGAAACGCGAAAGCTTTCCTCACAAAGGCAGGAAGCCCACTCGAAAACCCAAGTGGGCACAATTTCGAGCACAATTCACGAATTTTCGAGGAAAGCTCAATGAAGCGATTTTATAAGCTTCCGGAAAATCAAATGAATTTGGAGGGCGACCCGGGGATCGAACCCGGGACCTTTGGTTCCGGAGACCAACGCTCTATCCACTGAGCTAGTCGCCCAATAACATACTCCGCGAGAGAGGGTTTGTTTGAGACCTTGGTATGGATAGCACTGGCAATTTTGTTTGTCAACTTACTAAAATCGAGGGAATCAGGCTCCGAAGCTGACGCTACACGCAATAGACATTAAGTCATTTTTGCTCTTGGGGACTCGGGAAAGCGAACATCCTGGGCGTACGGGTAACGCCAAACCTTATTCCCTGCCCGCTCATGCACGCTAAAACCCTGCACTACAAAAAAGCCGCTATCTAGGAGTGCATCCGGACCTCCACTCACTTTTGTCGGATTCCCCGACCTCTTTGACCAGAATGTCAAATTCTGCATAGGTACCGGCTTTAGGGTCGTTGAAGTCCGCCACAATAACGTCATCCCGTATGTGCTTGACCATGAACTGAACCAGACATTTTTGGCGCATTTCCCGATACATTTTCCCAGCTTGGAGCCTGTCTTGCTTGTAATCAGAGCGAGGGAGCTCACGGATCAGGTCCTCGTCCAGGGCGCCATAGATCTCTTCCGGGGGAACATAGACCTGCAGCCTATCGCCGGCCCGTTTATTCATTAAGGCCGACTCCACGGACGGATATTGGGTATCAATGCCATACACAAAACTACATGTTTCAGTCGGGAGCTCCGTTGTCTCGCCATCGGGTGTGGTTGTTCGCACCCGATATTCAATAGTGACTTTCATGCATTCTTTTACCTGCGGCATAGAATATCTTCTCCTTGCTTTTTATCGATAGTTTGTTAGTAAACTATAGCCGCCCGAGCTTATGTCAATGAATTCGACCCGGAGCAGGGCGGCCAATCTTTGCAGAGCTCGTCGTATTTATATCCCGGTGACCTCTTTTTCTAAAGACCGTTGACTATGAAAAAAAATAGAGGATTTTCGAAACATAATTTTCGGCTGCTGTCCGGAGTTCCAGGGCTTGTACACGGCGTGTTCAGCAAGCACGGAGGAGTAAGTCTTCCTCCCTACGCTTCGTTAAATGTCGGCTGGAGCAACGGCGATTCGCCGGATGCTGTCAGGGAGAATTTATCACGGGTTAAGGACGCGCTGCACTTGCGTCATTTGGTGGGAAGCCGGCAAGTGCACGGTGATTCTATCCGGATAATTGACGAAACACAGCTGGACTCGGCAAAGGAGTGTGGTCCCACTTTGATAACCTCTCCCGCTGATGCTCTGGTGACCCATCTGCAAGATGTCGGTTTGATGATCAAGATCGCCGACTGTCAGGCTGTTTTTCTTGTTGACCCGATAAATCAAGTCATTGCTAATGTACATTGCGGATGGCGGGGGAGTGTAAACGGATTGCTGCTCAAAGTAGTCCGCCTGCTGCGAGAACATTATTGCTGCCAGCCCGAAAATATTCTTGCCGTTGTCAGCCCTTCGCTTGGCCCCTGCTGCGGGGAATTCAAAAACTATAAGCTGGAACTGCCGCCCAATTTTTGGGATTTTCAAACAAAGCCCGAGTATTTTGATTTCTGGGCGATCACCCGCTGGCAACTGCAAAGAGCGGGGCTTCGTCAAGAGAACATTGAAGCGGCCGAACGCTGCACCGTCTGCGAATCTGACCGCTATTTTTCATACCGAGCTCAGGGCACAACCGGCCGCATGGCGGCAGTCATCGCGTGGAGCTCACCTGTGTAAGGAATCAAGCTATGAATAAGATTCAGGAAGAAGCCTGGATCGTGGAGCATGAAACACTTGCCCGGCACACCTACCGGCTTACGCTTCAATCCCCCGAGATTGCCGCTAGAGCCAGGGCCGGCCAATTCGTCATGCTGCGAGTACGCGACGGTCTTGACCCGCTGCTGCGTCGCCCGTTTTCTTTCCACAAAATAATACCCGAACAAGGCGTTATAGAAATTCTTTACAGAATAGCCGGGCGGGGCACGGGAAAGCTGTCTCAGACTCCAGTGGGCACGCCTCTTGATCTAATCGGACCTTTGGGCAATGCGTTTGAACAGCCTCCACCAAATTCGGCTCTCGTTGTCCTGGTAGCCGGAGGCATAGGTATTGCGCCCTTTTTTGCTCTTTTGAAAAATCTTTCGGCCAGTCTGTCAAACACACCGCTCCACCTTTTCTACGGAGCACGAACGGGCTCTGAGCTTTTGCCGCCCCAGATGTTTGATGATCTCAAAGTTACGGTTCACTGGAGTACGGACGACGGCACTCTGGGATATTGCGGCCGGATCACGGACCTCTTTCAAGAATTCATGGAAAGCGGTCTGCCCCGGCCTGAAATGGTTTACTCATGCGGCCCGTTGGCGATGCAGTATCACGTGGCCAGATGGGCTCTGAATCAGGGCGTGGCCGCCCAACTGTCGCTGGAGTCCCTCATGGCCTGCGGTGTGGGGGCCTGTCTGGGATGTGCTCTGCCGGCAATCCGGCCGGACGACCCAACAGCGGATCATTACCTGCACGTTTGCAAAGACGGCCCTATATTTTCACCAGGATCGATACAATGGCAAAAGATTCAAATGTACCGGACTCCCCCCCGGACCTTTCTGTACAGCTAGGCCCATTGCGGCTCAAAAACCCCGTTATGGTGGCTTCGGGGACCTTCGGATATGGTGAAGAGTATGCCGGCTTTGCCGATCCCGAAAAGCTTGGCGCCATCGTGGTCAAGGGCATTTCTTTGCATCCAAGGGCGGGCAATCCCCCTCCGCGACTAGTGGAGACTCCCGCCGGCCTGATCAATGCGATAGGCTTGGAAAACGTCGGTTTACAGAATTTCATCAGCCGCAAGCTGCCCTATCTGCGAGACAAAAAGGTTCCGGTGATCGTCAACATATTTGGAAACGTTCTGGAGGAATACGCTGACTTGGCTTCCCGGCTGGATGAGGTTCCAGGTATTGCGGCGCTGGAGATCAATATCAGCTGCCCAAACGTCAAACAGGGGGGAATGGTTTTCGGCACCGAGCCCGCAATGGCGGCCTCGGTGGTTAAAGCGGTTCGAGATTCCACCACCTTGCCGCTCATCACTAAACTGACTCCAAACGTGAGCCGCATTGGAGAGATCGCAAAAGCGGTCGAGGAGGCCGGAACAGACATCATTTCGTGTATCAATACGGTGGCTGCCATGGCAGTGGACATTTTTTCACGGCGGCCCAAACTGGCCAATATTGTAGGCGGGCTATCCGGGCCGGCCATCAAGCCGATAGCCCTGCGTTGCACTTATGAAGTGGTTCAGCAAGTAAAATGTCCGGTCATCGGCATCGGCGGCATTATGGATGCTCTGGATGCGATGGAATTCTTTCTGGTGGGTGCGAAGGCGGTTCAGGTAGGCACGGCAAACTTCGTTCGCCCTACTGCAACTCTTGATATCATCGGGGGAATCGAGCGATTTTTGCAGGTTGAGGGGCTGAGCAGATTAGAAGACTACATAGGCACACTCGATACGCGTTGCGTGTTCCCATTCGCCGAGGAAGCATGTGAATTGACGGATCTTGGTTGAGTGGAAGATGCAGAATCCAGGAGTCAGGAGTCAGAATTCAGAATGAGCAAGGAAGGTCGCCTATTTGGCTGTACCCGCAACGAACTCGCGGCCCGCTCGACGGCACTCATCCAGCGCCGTAGGGTGCATTTCTATGGCCTTCCTTTCTTCAATCCCGGCAAAACAAAGCTCACCTGCGTATTGCACATCCAACGCATCAAAAAAATAGCGCACGGGCAGAATCGCACAGTCGAACAAGCGTTTGCCGCGGGTGGCCGCAGCACTTAGCAGGAAGCCTTTGCGAGGTGGTGGTGCTTTAGGGAAATATTCACGCGCTTCTTTGCCCAGTTTCTTTTTCATCAACAGAGCTTGCGAGCGATCAATCAGCATTTTGAGTTGGGCGGTGACGCTGTAAAAATAGATGGGAGAGGCAACCACGATGCGATCTGCCTGCTCAAGTCGAGGATACACTCCGACCATGGCATCCTGCTGCACACAAGAGCCGGCCTTGTCACAATGGCCGCACCCAATGCAGGGTCGAATCTCTAAATCGCGCACGTAAAGTCTCTCTGATGTTGCTCCCGAGCCGGCGGCACCCTCCAAAAACGCATTCAACATTTCATCCGTGTTTCCCCCCTTGCGAGGAGAACCATATATGCCAAGCACGAGCATCGAGAACCTCTCTTTCGCAGTCATTTCATCGTATCTTTACAGGGCTCGCTTTCTTTGTTACTGTTTTTTGTACCGATGGGCAATGGGCATTATCGGTCTGGCTGAATTTTAAAATGCCTCTTTGTTGCGGCTGTGATGGAGGGAAGCGATGGCTGATTGCATCTTCTGTAAAATCGCTCAAGGTGAGATTCCTTGCGCCAAAGTCTACGAAGACGACCTGGTACTCAGTTTTCTCGATATCAACCCCATAAACCCCGGGCACACCCTGGTGCTTCCCAAAAATCATTACACGACTCTTTTTGAAGTTGAACCCGAGACGCTGGAAGCCTGTATTCTGGCATCTCAGAAGATATCCGAAGCGGTCTACAAGGGTGTCAAGGCAGCCGGATTGAACTTTCTGCAGAATAACTTTCGTGCAGCCGGTCAACTCATAGAGCACGTTCACTTCCACCTGATACCAAGATTCGAAAATGACGGTTTCCTCACCTCCTGGCCGGGCAAGGAATACCCCTCCGGTGAAATGGAAACGACTTTAAAGCGAATCCTGGCAGAGCTCTGATTCAGTAGTCCCACTCCGCCAGATCAAAAACCGGATCTCTTCCCGGTCATGCTTTCGATTTCGACTCCTATAACGACTAGTTTATCAATGTTTGCCGGTGGGTAATCAAATCCGCCGAGCTGGTAGTGCCCGACAATAATGTCCAGAGCTTCCTTCTTTTCTTCGGTTTTCTCGATAAAGAAAGCTTTCCCGTGACCGACCACGCTCCGGTATTTTGTCCCCCACTTGCAGACGGAATCCGATTCGACCAGTTCCACATCGATTTCCATCTCGAAGCAAACGGAATCGTTCCTCTTGAGAGCATCTATTTTGTGGCCTTGGGGCGCTGAATGGAAATACAAACAATTATCCCGAAAGCCGTAATTGAGGGGCACTATATACGGGACGTTGTCACTGATAAAAGCAAGTCGGCAAACCACGGCCTGCCTGATTATGGCTTCGAGATCCGCTCGGTCGCTTATTTCTTTATCTTTTCTTCGCATGAATCTGTTCCTGTCCGTAGGTTTTAAGTTTTAGGTTTTAAGCGGGACCCTGTGGTCGGGTAAGCCCATTTGCGGCTATTATTACCCCAAAATCATTTTATTAAAAGCCGTGGCAGTCCCGATTCAAAAACTGCTATAAAATTATTTATGAAGAATTGTTTCTGAACCACTTGCGTAGTTGCTGTTCGAGAGTCCAACCTGCAAAAAGTTCTGTTCCGCTGACGGCAAGAAGTTTCTGCTTTTCACTTGCCTCCAGAGCCCGAACAATTTCAGGGCATAGGAAATTCACACAAAATGAGTGTCTGGCAATCAACTTGCATCCGTTCACTCCAACAAACAGGCAATGCCCTTGGGCTTCCCGAACATTATCAACCGTCGCGCCCATCAAAAGATTAATGAAGAACAACCAATCATCGTACCAATTTTCTACTTCCTCAGCACAACAGCTTCCGTGCTCTTCTGCCGCGCAATTGCTGCATAGAGCCACCAAGTTTAGTTCTCTCATGAGTTGTTGAGTATTCTGGATAGCTTGTCGATATTCTGCAATAAGTTTTTGAAAATATTCGTCTGCTGATATCTCCTGCCCATAGTGGGCAAAACGAGTCTTTGCCCGATAAATATCTTTTTCAATACCTGCCGCGGTCTGCATTTTTACCTTTCAGCCTTTTGGTTTTTTATACTGTTTAAACCTTGACCTTCACTTCATCTGAATCCTATATTCGTAATATAGCATCGAATCTTATTTTATAATTATTTTAACACCAAAAGCGTGAGCGAAGAGGTTTAGCAAATGCGTTCGCTTCGGTCAAATTCCCAAAGGCGAAACAATTCGGAGGAGGATGAGTTATGAAGAGAGCCTACAGAAATCTCGCCGATATGATTCGTCAAGCCGATCCCGATGCCAGTCTTGCCATTGAATTCTGGGATGGGGAGGCTTTGAGTCTAAGCAACAAGCCAAAAGTGACCCTACGTTTCAAATCGGCAGATACTGCCAGGGATTTACTAGCGAGAAAATGGTTGGCATTCGGGGAGGCCTACACTACAGGCGACATTGAAGTAGAAGGTGATTTGCGAGAGCCTTTGCGGTTGGGACTAGCCGTGAACTTTGATGGTGCGGTACCAACTTTAAGGCAAAAGCTCGAACTCTTTCGTACCTACGTCAAAACCCTTAACACTCGCACGCGTTCCTCTGACAATATCTCTTATCACTATGATCGCGGCAATGACTTCTACGCGCTTTATCTCGACAAAACAATGGCCTATTCTTGTGCCTATTTCGAAAACGGATGCGATTCACTGGAGAAGGCACAGCTTAGTAAATACGAACATATATGCCGCAAACTGATGCTCAAAAGCCATGACAGGCTGGTTGATATTGGATGCGGTTGGGGCGGGATGCTGATCTATGCTGCCAAAAACTATGGAATAAGAGGGCTTGGGTGCACCATTTCAAACAACCAATATGAGTACGCCAACAACAAGATCAGAGAATTGGGTCTGCAAAAACAGATTGAAGTGGTCTTGGAAGACTATCGAAATCTTAAAGGCAAATTTGATAAATTTGTGTCGATTGGCATGTTTGAACATGTCGGTAAGGAGTTCATTCCTCTCTTCATAAAAAAAACGTCGCAAATTCTCGAGAGTGGGGGGATAGGGCTTCTACACACAATCGGGAAAGATGCTCAATCCTCCCGGGATCCCTGGATTATGAAATATATTTTCCCGGGAGGATATTTGCCGTACCTTGGAGAAGTAATTGAAGGTATGGGTAAAAAGGGTTTCTCTATTTTGGACGTTGAAAACTTGCGCATGCACTATGCCAAAACGCTTGAATTATGGACCGAAAATTTTGAAAGAAACATCGATAAGGTTCAGGAGATGTTTGACGAAGCGTTCGTGCGGATGTGGAGATTGTACTTGAATTCCTGTGCGGTGGCTTTTATGTATGGTGAACCCCGTCTTTATCAAATTTTGTTTTCAAACGGTCTAAACAATACTCTGCCTTTGACTCGATCCCATTGCTACGCACCGCACTGCAACTGAAAGCTAGTAGTACAGTGTGGCATGGGTTCTCATCCATTACATGTGGAAATGTTCGGTCTCCATCCCGTCGCATAGCCCCTTGTGGGCGTCTTAACGGGCACAAGGCCCTAGGCTGCCGCACAATTGGACCATTCAAAATGGATGCAAACTTCCGCCGAGTGGTACTAGTCGGAAAAAAGATCCTGCAAGGGGAATCTTTCTGCTACACGATCGATGCGTTTGTTGTTAAAAGAAATGGCTACTCAATGGAAAGATCACAGAGACCAGAAGTTCAGTCGGCCAAAACAAATGAACAGATGAAATACAGATCAGAGAAAACACTATGACAAATCATCAGGATGTTGACAATCAGGGAAACGCTCAATTGGGCCGAGAAGTTGAAAATCAATTGAAGGATATTCTTAACAGATTACCATATACCGTACCGGTCTACTTGTTTACCGAAAAAGGGCAAGACGATCCCTACATAACAGCCGCAAGAGATTTGGTCAGGGCTTTTCGATCACTTTCAAAAAAGATCGATTTCAGAGAATATGACCTTGGCAGCGAACTAGCCCAAAAGTGGAATGTGACCAGCTCACCCACCATCCTCTTGGATCCGGAACGTTACCCAATTCGATATCTCGGGGTCCCCTACGGGGAAGAAGGACGAACTTTTCTCGCAGCCATTTTATTGGTGGGCACGCGAACAAGCAACCTGAACGAACAATCCCTCAGTGTGCTGCAAAAAATAGATGCTCCCCGGGAGATCAAACTCTTTGTGAGCGCCACTTGCCCCTATTGTCCGGATCAGGCGATCAACGCCATCAAAGTTGTCATCGAGAACCCCGAATTATTTTCGCTGGACATGATCGACATTCAGTCAAACTCCGAGCTGACGGATCGTTACTCCGCATATAGCGTTCCGCAAACCTTCGCCAACGATGTTCTCATCGCACAGGGAGCTCAACCGGAGGAGTTGTTTGTCCTGTCACTGGAAAAAATGGAACCTCAGACGGTCTTTATCCCCGAAAGTGATGCGGAAGTCGTCGAGACCGATGTGGTTATTGTAGGCGGAGGTCCTGCCGGCCTATCAGCAGGCATCTACACAGTACGAAGCGGGCTGAAAACCGCTGTTGTGGAGCGAGGACCGCTTGGCGGGCAGGTTGCCACCACACCCGTCGTGGAGAATTACCCAGGGTTCACGCGCGTTCCTGGAAAGGCGCTGGTGGACATTCTGGTGAGCCATGCGTTGGAGTATGTCCAGATTTTTCATGGAGAAGAAGTTCTCGAGATCGTTCCCAACGATCCTGTTGAAGTGACGACCAGCCGCAGAAAATTCCTTTGCAAAGCAGTCATCCTCGCCACAGGAGCTACATACAAAAGACTCGGAGTCCCCGGCGAGTCGCGACTGGCCGGAAGGGGGGTGAGCTATTGCGCCACCTGCGACGGGCCTCTTTTCAAAGGCAAAGAAGTCATTGTGGTTGGCGGTGGCAACAGCGCCACAACCGAGGCACTCCATCTTTACAATATTGGCGTCTCGGTCACTCTGGTTCACAGAAGAGACACATTGAGAGCCCAGGAGCATTTGGCAAGAAATGTCCGTGACAATAATATCCCCGTTCTGTGGAACACTGAAGTGAGAGAAATATTAGGTAAGGAACGGGTCAGCGAAGTGGTTCTCTACAACAACAAAACCGGAGAGACGAGCAGTTTCGCAACCAGTGGCGTATTCATTGCCATCGGTTATACTCCGACGGTGGGGCTGGCAGAAAAATTGGGAATTGAACTTAGCCCGGATGGATTTATTAAGCACGATTCTCATCATCGTACTAATATTCCCGGGATATATTCTGCCGGCGATGTAGAGGGGGGGTTTAAGCAAATCGTTACCGCAATGGGCCAGGGTACCGAAGCGGCTCTGTCCGTTTATGAAGATCTAATGCATCCATACTGGCAGGCGGAGCAGGGGGTAAATTGATTTCGACCAACCTGACGGCGATATAATCGTGTTGAAGTTTAAAAGTCTTCGCCAACGTTTGGCAATTTCTTTGCTTCTACCAGTCGCCTTACTCCTGTTGGGAGTGGGCATCCTCGGTTTTACGTATGCTTCCCAGAATATGTTCGCTCTATGGAGAGAAGCAACAACTCTGCAATTACAGCGGTCCGCCCACCAAATCGATATGCGCCTGGGCCGAATCAAGGAATGGCTTCAGATGTTCCATCGCACAGGCGGAGAAGGCAACTCTTCGGTTGTTCAAGAATGGCTGATCGAGCAATTGAGAAACCAGGATGGGGTTGCAGAGGTCAATCTGAGCTGGGTCGAAGAAAATCCGAGCTCCGAGAAAATGCCCCGCAATGAATCTCAGCAAGGAAAACACGGATCGGGCATGGGTGGTATGGGCATGGGCATGGGGATGGCGCCAGGCCGGGGAATGATGCGGTTCAAAAAGGCCAAAATCGCGGAGATAACCTCTCCTCAATACGATTCAGTGATAGAGCATCAGACGGTATCATTGATTTCGGATCTCATTGGCGAAGATGGACAGATAGTCGGCAAGCTGGAAGTGACCGTGCGTTTTGACTATCTCGTTCAGGACGTAATAACCGCCGAATCATTTAAAGACCTTAAAGGCTTTCTCGTCGATCATACTGGAAGAGTGCTTACCTGCAACGTTCCAAACGGGCCAAGGCGGCTCGGAGAAGATGATGATCCCCTGGCCGAAAAAACTGTAGAAGCCCTCCAACAGGAACCATTTGGAACCATTCTGGGCAAGGGGCACCCCCCCCGACAAGTCAGCGGTTTTTACCGACTCAAGGAAGCACCCTGGAGTCTGGTTGTTTTCGCCCCCGGAAGGGAGGTCCTGGCTCCCATCATTCGTTTTCGACTCTATTACGTGGCAACGGGACTCGCTTTTATCCTCCTTATCCTGCTTTTGATTCGACTGGTCATGGGACGTACCATTACCTCCATCAAGCAAGTTTCAGCCGCGGCTGAAAAAATTGCTCAAGGTCGCTATGGTGTGCCATTGTCCGTCAAAACCGAGGACGAGGTGGGACAGCTAACCCGCAGCTTCAACACCATGGTCCGCCAGCTGGAAGAAGGAGTCCGGCTAAAGGAAGCCCTCGATCTGGCTATGGAGATACAGCAAAGTTTTCTCCCCAAAAGTTCCCCCGATGTACAAGACCTGGATATAGCAGGAGAAACTATCTATTGTGATGAGACGGGTGGGGATTACTATGATTTTCTGCACCTTTTTAAGCTTGGGGAAGGGCGGCTGGCCGTTGCCGTCGGCGACGTGGTCGGGCACGGAATCGGAGCGGCACTGCTCATGACGACGGTGCGGGCATTTCTGCGGGGCAGAGTAACCCACCCCGGCAGTGTTGCCGAAATGATAACCGATGTCAATCGGCTCCTGTGCATCGATACAGTGAACACCGGCGACTTTATGACTCTCTTCTTCCTGTTGCTCGATTCAGACAAACACGAACTGCACTGGATTCGCGCGGGCCATGACCCTGCTATAGTCTATGATCCGGCGAGCGGCTCATTTGGCGAATTAAAAGGGAGCGGAATGGCCTTGGGTGTCGATGATACAGTCGAATATCGTGACAATCTGTCGAAAAAATGGAGTGACGGCCAGTTGGTTGTCATTGGTACGGATGGGATCTGGGAAACGGAAAACCCGCAGGGGGAGATGTACGGCAAGGATCGCTTGCGGGCGGTTATACGCCGCAACAGTCCACTATCGGCGGAACAAATCATGCGAGCCATCATCACCGATCTCACCGATTTTCGTCAGAATGCGCCACAAAATGATGATATAACCCTGGTTGTCGTCAAGACACAAAACGACAGGTCATGAGCATTTATCGATATTGATGCAGTTCAAATGGGGCATATAAAAAGTACTTTTTTATATGCTCCCATCCCTCAGCATCCTCCCAGAATCTCTATTCAGTAGTTGAATTTAACGATTTCATGAATGAGTAGCAGACACCATCTGTCATTCTCAGAGATAGAGAGGAATCTTTTGGGTATAAGCATCATTTCAGATACCTGGTCGCCTTGCGGCTCCTCGGAAAGACAGCCGGAGGTAATAGCTGAATTTGGGCATTAGTTTTATGCTCATATTTTTAATTTAATAGAAGATAATGCGAATCGTTAACCCTTGGTGGACAAACAATCGAGAGGCCACATTCCAACCGGGGTAATTGGTAAGATAGAAACTTTTGCTGCATCACAAACATCTGCCCTGACAGCGTTTGAGTCAATAAGATTCAAGTATTTGCAATGGACAAGATAAATACTGGCGGAAACGCCATCCGGCCATAGTAGCGACGTTAGCCAATCCAAAGATCAGAAGAACCAATGACTTTGTATTCATTTCGCTGTCCCATCATTCTTCGAACGGCCTTAGATGTGCCTAAAACTACATTTAATGCTTGACAAGATGCTTAAACCTAAGTTTAAGTGTGCTTGACAAGCGTCGGCTGAATTCTCAATTGTATCTTCCTGCTAATTGTACAAGCATCGCGATAAATAGATTCTGGGGGTCTAAGGCACCCAACCATTGCTATATGAGGTTAATATTAAACGGTTCTTCAAACAAAGGGCTTTGGCAAGCCGAGGAGCATCCTCTCATTCAAGGTTTCAAAAGCATATGCTTTGAGAAACATAATAAGTTTTGAGTCAGGTTACTAGAAACCAACAGACAAAGCAGGAGGAAAACATGACAAAGGCTGAATTAGTGGACAGGATTGCCAAAGACTCTGAGATCACTAAAAAAGCGGCCGGTGCGGCTTTAGATTCCGCGATGAGCGCCATAAAAGAAGCTGTTAAAGCTGGCGATTCGGTTACTCTGATTGGTTTTGGGACCTTCAAGATGGCAGAGCGGGCAGCTCGCGAAGGTCGCAATCCCAGGACAGGCAAAAAAATGAAGATTCCTGCCACAAATGTGGTGAAGTTCAGCGCAGGTAAAGCCTTCAAAGAGTCGCTCAATGAGAAAAAACGAAAGAAAAAATAAGAATTCGATTGGAGACGAGAAGAGCTAAGCTTAAAGAGGACAAAGCTCTAGCGTGATCGAGGTCGTATTTAACTCGATCGCTTTGTTGGTGGCTTTGACAGATCCGGTATCAGGCGGTATTTGACTGACGAGAAAAAGCCGACTTTTGCTTGAGTCAAAAGTCGGCTTTTTCTGTGGCAGCCTAACTTTTTTCCCGCCCGAAAAGTTCTTTTCGCATGTAGCGCAGATCTTCAGGCCTGCCTCTTCCAGCAGGGCGTAAAGGCAAGGACTTTCAGAATAGAAACCAACTCATCAATAGATAATGGCAAAATGGGTTAGAGGGGAAGCTTTCACACTTTAAATGTTCCGGATTTACTTGCATCGCTGTTGCCGTTTATTCTAAATTTCAGTTTCTTCCTGGTGGGCGAGTGGAAGAGAAATTGCGGATTTATCGTTAGTGGACTGTTATAATAAAAGCTAATCTCAAAAGGAGGTTAAGAGATGACTGAAAAACGCGAAATTTGCAAATGCACAAAATGTGGAAACGAAGCTGAAATGATCGTAACGTGTGAATTGCTGGATGTCGAAGTTTCTCCCGGAACTACCAAGCAGCAGCAAAAAGAAACGCGAAAGTGCACATTGTGCGGGAATGAAGCGGATATGATCATAGATATGACAAGTTAAGCTGTTCGTCTGTTGCCATCCATCCGGAAGCCTTTTTGATGCTCCTGCCATTTGCAGCCACGCAGTTCAGCCCATGAGGGCTGCCAGTCCATCAAGAACAAAAGCACTCGACAAGGAGCTTCCGGATGGAAGTCCATTCGATTTTCACTTTCCCTCGTATGGAGAATTTCATCTTCCACGCCGTCGAATCAGTATTCAGACTATTGAAATCGGCGCGCAGCTGAGATTGTTCACATCTAATCTTCAGTCCTTATTATTATCTCTGTATCTTTAAGCACCTTTTCAAGTTCCATAAAATTATCGATATATTTTTCTGTAGGTATTTTCGAAATTATGACCACATAGGTGTCGGCATCAATAATATCTCCTTTCTTTAATTTGAATACGTACTCCACCATTATTCCCCTATGAGCCGTTGATCTATGTTTTTGGCCGCATACCAACACTCACCATAAACTCCCCTTTGATCTGAATCAATCGATTCCAAAGCTAGTTTGGTCGAGAACTTACGCAGAAAAGAAATATAGGGTTTGAGAAACAGACCCTTAACGGTTAACCAAGACACCAGGGGTGCACAAAAAGAATCCGCATCCATGATCGAGCCGAATGCATCTGAACGCGACTCTACTGATCTGATAGTATTTCCTTCGGCCAACAACTTATTGACCTTCCCGGCCTTACTCCTCTATAATCTTATATCTTTTAAGAGGCAAAAGTAATGGATCAATCAATTGGCGCTACGATCAAAAATGAAAATCTTTAGATTCTTAATCATCGCATCATCAATTCTTTTTCTTGCTGCTTGCAGCCCCAAAATAAACATCTTTCCAGACACTACCAAACCACTCAAGGAACAGACTCTAGAAGGTTCCGGTAAAGAGAAAGTCCTGGTGGTGCACATAAGGGGCTTTATTTCCGACACTCCAGACGGCTCTTTGTTTCAATCGAAACCCAGCATGCTGCAGGAGGTAGTATCGCAATTCAGATTGGCTGCAAAAGATGAAAACATAAAGGCAGTTGTACTGCAGATCAATACGCCCGGGGGCTCAACAACCGCAAGTGATATACTCTATCAGGAAATCGTCCGTTTTAAACGAAAAAGTAACGTCAAGGTTGTAGCGGCCATGATGGATGTTGCCGCATCCGGAGGGTACTATGTTTCTTTGCCTTGCGATTATATCATGGCACACCCTACAACGGTTACCGGTTCAATAGGCGTCCTGTTTATGAGGCCGAACGTCACGGGTCTTATGGATAAAATCGGGTTGGAGGTGGAAATCAGCAAATCCGGTCAAAATAAAGATATGGGATCTCCCTTCAGGGCGACGACCGAAGATGAAAGCAAGATCATGCAATCCTTGATCGACGAACTTGGCCAGAGATTTATCAGTCTCGTGGCCAAGCACCGGAAAAAGGTAAGTCAGGCTACGCTGGCACAAATTTCAACAGGGAGGGTGTATCTCGCCAATGAAGCATTACAGGCTGGGCTAATTGACGAGATCGCCTATTTGGAAGATGCTATTTCAAAGGCTAAGAATCTTGCCGGCCTGCCTGAGGATGCTAAGGTAGTAAGCTATCGGAGAACCGAATATCCTGATGACAACTTGTATAACACCGCCATATCCGGAAATCCCACCAAGAAATTTAGCTTGATCGATTCAAGTTTCCTCAATTTTTTCTCTTCATTACGCGCAGGGTTCTATTATCTTTGGCTGCCCGCGATCAACAGCGATTAAACTCTCCCCCACATTACTACCAAGCCGAATAATCGGCTGATCACAACGAACTCTGAAAATACGCACACCTTCAACTCGCCCTGAGCGCTTAATGTTCGATGCATTGTCATATGAGGGGGGCTCTTTGAGGGGAGCCGGCAAATAGGCTCAAGATTATCTGCAGAGCACTTCATCCAGTCGATACTGATGGAAAAGCGAACGGTAATGATTATTTTGGTTTTAAGTAAAACGGATATCCGATGAGCAAAACTATTAACTCATATGAGTTGATAACAATGGAACAACAATTTAAATTTTCAAGATTAATTTTTTGGACTTCAAGTCAACTTATGAGAGTGTTGCAGCAGTTTGCCGGGGCGACAATGCTGAGCACGGGAATCCTATATTTCGGCAAGTACCTGTGGTGGATCTATATTCAAACGCCTGTTGGTCACCAATATGTGAGCTTATTTGGTGAGCGTGCCATTGTTGTAACGGCTTTATTCAGCCAGGATCTGTTAAGAATAGCGTTCGATATCAATCTAATCGTCCTCCAGACCAGTTTATTGGTGGCTTTGTTATGTCATTCACTCTTCATCAAAACTACCTTCTACGATTCGCAAGGAATAACAGAACATTTGGTTTTCTGGTCCATGCCAGTCTCTTTTGTTGCATTTTTGCTATTGCCTGAAACCTATGGAATGGACTTGACAGTTTTCATTCTGCTGTGGCTAATTCCTTCCCACCTGATCCTTACCTGTTGCATGCGCTTAGTTGGGGACGTACTACCGGACGGCCTTCTTTTAAATATTGTCTATAACTTGCTGTACAAAATCTATCAGGTTGCCAATTGTGTCGTGTTAAGACGCTGTGAGATTTAGGGCAGAACAGGCTTTTCGCAAAAATGTGTTCTGTTTATGTTCACAAATCAAAGGGGGGGATCAATTGATCCCCCCGATAACGGCATTCTTAGCAGGCAGTCGTTTTTCATTTCATATGCCTGGTCCAATCGCCTTCCCGAGTAACGATAGCGTAACTCCCTTAGGAGGATACCCGCACGAGAACTGACATTTCGAGCCGAAGGCAAGAAATCTTAACTCCACAGTCTTATTACGAGACTTCTCTCTCCGCTCCGCTTGGTTCGAGATGAAAAGTAAGGCATCATCCGATACGCTGCTAGGCTCTGCGGTCTTCCATGCTGAACAGTTTGCGCTCACGCTCACCCATGATGCCCAGAGCTTCGCGCTTCTTGTCGATGTGGGCAATCATCTTCTGGGCCATATCCAAAGGATCTACAGCGAA
>Ga0210125_1000010_pt1 | contig 50796 bp, 47 predicted proteins | sample RushMan_CattailN_FD_185555 | JGI IMG/M metagenome (GOLD analysis project Ga0210125, IMG submission 185555) | Wetland microbial communities from San Francisco Bay, California, USA, that impact long-term carbon sequestration -... | ecosystem: Environmental > Aquatic > Marine > Wetlands ...
GAGAGGGTTTATGGGTTTCCGGATGGATACTGACTCATCTTTTTACCAGCCTCAAAGTTGATGGGCCTAGCTTCTGTTTCAGAATGCATCACACCCACCACCAGTGTAAATGCACATGCCTTAAGCCGTTCAGACAATCAAGTTCACTTTCGGAAATGATGAGATAAGTCTGGCAATTCACCTTAGTTGCAGATTGCAACACGGGATTCACGTACGAAATTCGCCAATAATTAATTTATCTATTAAAAACATACTGATAGGCTAATATTTCGTTAATGGCATGTTTCTTGATATCTTAGAGAGGCACAACCGGCAGAACAATTTGCATAGGAGTCGTGATGAAACGCTGGAAAGAAAAACTGGAAAAAATAACGATGGCTTTGGCTTATGCGGAAGCGGGCGATTGGGAGACGGTAGGGGAACTTCTCAAAAAACGTCAACGCCCCTCAACCCCCAACAGAAAAGAAACCGGCAAACGTCCTGACAGACGTCCAAGAGTGCACACTTATCGTAGTTGAAGCATATTTCGTTTGACAACAGAACACTTAAAGGAGGATGTGCAATGCTGAGTAAATTAAAGAAAAGGCTGCAGACCAAAAGAAACGATTCCACTGAATCTGAAGTTGAGGTGGAAAAAAAGGCAACCATGGAAGACGGATATGATGCCAAGATGGAGGCCATGGCTTTGGCCGAAGCCGGAGCTCATGAACTGGCCCATGACACAATTGTGCTGGGACAGATGGAGCCGCCAAAAATTTTGGTGGTAGGCAACGAGGACACGTTTACCGAACCTGTGCTAAATTACACCATCGGGCTTGCGGAACGGCTTGGCTATGAAATAGTAGCTATGAACGTCAATACCGTGATGGGACATTCAGGAAAATTTCTCTCCCCATTCAGGAAACATCTCCGCGAAGAATTCGAAAAACGATCAGCCGAAGCCTTTAGTGTGCTGCAGGAAAAATTGAAAGACAAAGGCATCCGCTGCGAACACGTAATTAAGTATGGAGATTTCAGCAAGGCGGTGGAAGATCTGCATCATGAAATGAAACGAATTGAATTTGTTGTAACCGAACCGGAAGCCCATCCCGAGAGAAGCGAAACCGAGGTTACCATTCCGGTATTCAGCATGCAGCGATAAATTCTACCAGGATTTTTTACTAAAAAATTTAACAATGTGGTATAAGCCGGAGCCAGCAGCCTAAAGGCTGCACTCCATTGCCTTGGGAGTGCGGGCTGCAGGCCGCTGCAGACGGAAATTCCTATGTGATCAAGTTAATAGTATTTTGAGGAGGATTGATTAACGTGCCGGAACTTACCTCACAAATGATTCTGGTGATGGGTATCATTGCCTTCGCCATATTTTTATTTATTGCTGAATGGGTGCGTGTAGACGTTGTTGGAATCATCATGATGGTGATTCTGCCCATCCTTGGACTGGTCACGGGACAGGAGGCTTTCAGCGGGTTCGCAAGCAACGCCGTGATCTCAATCATTGCCGTGATCATCATCGGCGCGGGGCTGGATCGAACCGGAATCATCAACAAACTGGTAAAACCCATATTGAAAATAGCCGGAAATAGCGAAAAACGAATTACCATACTGATCTCTGTCACTGTCGCCTTCATTTCCAGTTTTATGCAAAACATAGGGGCTGCGGCTCTTTTTCTGCCGGCCCTGCAAAGAATCAGCAAAAAGAAATCCATACCACTATCTAATCTGCTAATGCCCATAGGGTTCGCGTGCATCCTCGGGGGAACAATTACGCTCGTTGGATGCAGTCCGTTGATCCTTCTGAACGACCTCTTGAAGCCGTTCAACCTGAAGCCTTTCGGATTATTCGATGTGACCCCGATAGGTCTTACACTGGTTGCCTCAGGCATTTTCTATTTTATAGTATTTGGTCGTTTCGTGCTTCCTCGTGCGTGTGAAGGAGGTGAAGAAGGGGTTTGCGTTCCAGATTGGCGACAGACCTACCAGCACCTTGGGGACGTTTTCGAAATGAAAACCGCCCAAGAAAGTCTACTCAACTTAAATCTGCGCAAAATAAGAGATCAGTATTTAGTACACGTGGTGGCAATCGCCCCGAATCCAACCGGCGTCATACAAATCGCCCCCGCCATGGACGATACTATTCCGCCAAACGCCGACGTCGCCGTTTACGGATTGCCCAGAAATGTTGAACTGCTGGCAAAAGAGTTCAGCATGCAGGTTAAGGACAAATTGGAGACTTTCGAAGAAAAACTGTCTCCCAGCTCGGCCGGAACGGTAGAGGCGGTTGTGGGACCGCGTTCTGAACTGGTTGGAAAAACGCTGCGCAAAATTCACCTGAAAGAGCTCTACCAGGTTAACACGCTTGGCATTCACCGCAATGATCGGCACGGTTCGCGGCTCTATTTCGCCGGTTTGAGCGACATTGTGTTGCAGGCCGGCGATACCGTCCTTCTACAGGGAACCTGGGAACACTTGCAGATACTTCACGAGAGCAATCTCTTAATATTCGTGACACCCCTCGATGTGGAGAAGATGCAACCCGAGAAAGCCTGGAAAGCAGTTGCATGTTTTGCGTTAGCCGTGGGTTTGGTCATTTTCGCCCACTTGAAGCTGTCCGTCTGCTTGATGGCAGGCGCACTTGGCATGATTTTGACCAACGTATTGACTGTTGACGAAGCTTACGAATCTGTCGATTGGCGGACCATTTTCCTGCTGGCCGGCCTGATTCCATTGGGAATAGCAACGGAAAAGACCGGCACCGCAGCCTACATCGCCCATTTTGTCCTGGGAATGATAGGGCAGGTTTCACCCATGGTGCTCTTCCTGGTGATCGCTCTTCTGGCCACAGTCTTTACCCTGGTCATTTCAAATGTGGGCGCCACCGTGTTGCTGGTCCCTCTGGTGGTTAATATGGCCGTACTGGCCAAAGCCGACCCGCGAATGGCGGCGTTGATCGTTGGAATAGCAACATCCAACTCCTTTATGTTGCCGACTCACCAAGTCAACGCTCTCTACATGGGGCCCGGAGGCTACAGCAGTGTTGATTTTATGAAGGCCGGCGGCATAATGAGCATCATTTTCATTTTTGTGACCGTAGCCATGATTGGGTTTTTTTACGGGTAACAAGGCAGTCCACCTTAAAAAGTTGTACGGCCCGTTAGCTACCGGGCCGTACAAGACCCAGCGACCTGCGCGACCGTCTCTATCCCCTTCCCAAGTATTTCTCACCTTCTGAACGAACTTTTGATATAGTCTTCCCTGAAATCAAACGCGGCGCTTCCTAGTGAATTCGCTTAACTTTGGCAGATAGTCTCCGTCCGGAAACTCCTGGTTCCTCTCCCCATCGATCTTCCTATACAATCCCCCTTTGCAAAGGGGGATTGTATGATTAGTCTGCTCTTAATTCACCGAAATTGATCATCTCCCTCAAGGGAGGAAGAGTTTTCGCATGCAGACTAAATAGTCCGTCGACGGTTTGTAGCATTGAGCCCACTTTCCCGGCAAAACCGCGAAGAGTCGGTTTTTGTTGCAGCGCCGGTGTGCGGCAGGAGCGTTTTGAACATATGAAGAGACAATTCTACATCGGGGCTGATATCGGTGGAACCCATATGAGAACGGCTTTGGTAGATCAACGAGGGAGCATTATTGAATATCAGAAGGCACTCACCGACATTTCGCGCGGAGCTGAGCAAGCCAGCAGAAGATTGACGGAGCAATGTCACAGGCTGATGGCAAAAAGCGAAGAGCTTTCAGGCACTGTTAGATCTATTGGTCTTGGGGTTGCCGGAAAAATTGATCCCTTGCAAGGACGCGTGATTTTTTCGCCGAATCTGCCGGAAATGCGTAACTATCCTATTGCCATTGAATTGCAGGAACAGACCCAAGTTCCAGTTTTCATGGAAAATGATGCTAATGCGTTCGGTTTGGGAGAGCTGTGGCTCGGGGCCGGTCGGGAGATCGGCAATTGGATAGGGGTGACTTTAGGCACCGGAGTTGGAGGGTGTCTGGTACTAGGGGGGAAACTGTGGAACGGAGATCATCTTGGCTTTTCCGGAGAGATCGGACATATGATTATCGATTCAAAAGGGCCTGTTTGTGCCTGCGGCATGAACGGATGTTTGGAAGCTCATGCGTCGGGCAGCGCACTGGTGAAGGGAGCATCTGAGAATTTGGCCGCAAGCCTGTTGGAAAACAGCCGCTTCCCTCAACCATCTCACACAGACAATCTTGAACCAGAAGACGTCTACCAAGAGGCTCTCAGAGGAAACCCGGCAACTATCAAACTATTTGAGCGCATGGGGTGGGCATTGGGCCTGGCAATAGGAAATCTTTTCACTTTTCTGGGCATTCGCTGCGCCATAATCGGCGGAGGAGTCAGTGAAAGTTGGGATCTGTTCATCGAACCGCTGCGCAGAAGTCTTGTTGACCATTGCTGCATGTTGGAGGAAAGCTCCATGATTATTAAAAAGAGCCAGCTTGGGGATAAGGCCGCACTGTTTGGAGCAGCCTGGCTTGCCAGGAATGAAATGATTCAGAGATAGCTGGTTATGGAGGACAAATATGCAAACCTATCCGCCTATGGCGACCATGGGACGGCTGATACACTTGCGAAACACTTCACTTTCAAGAGCATGCTTTTCCGGCTTTTGATTGATCGCCGAACGTATTGCGGTAATAATATCTTCATCCGTGTCCTGTTGCCGCAACAGGACACGCAAGTCCGTCTCCTCGTGTGAAAAAAGGCAAGTGCGAAGCTTACCATCGGCCGTCACACGGAGGCGGTTGCAAGTGGGGCAAAAGTGATGGCTTATAGGGCTGATGATACCGATCTTCCCAACTGCTCCGGGAAAGCTATAATGGCGAGCAGGGCCGTTGCCGTTGTTAACTTCAACCGGTACGAGCGGTGCCACCTTTGCAAGGCGTCGTAAAATATCATCGGACGAAAGGAATCTTGATGGCTGGTCGACCGAATTGAAAGGCATGAATTCTATGAAGCGCACATGGAACGGATATGAATAGGTCAGCCTCGCCAAGTCTTCAATTTCTTCATCATTCCAGCCTTTCATCACCACAACATTCAACTTGACCGGCTCGAAGCCAAGGTCAAGAGCAGTTTCAAGGCCGTGCCACACCCTCTGGAAACTGTCCCTTCGAGTAATGAGAGCGTATTTTTCAGGCTTGAGAGTGTCCAAGCTGACATTGACTCTCTTAATACCCGCCGCTAGCAGCCCTTTGGCGAAGTCCGCCAGCAACAAACCATTTGTTGTAATGCTGAGACTATTGACGTTTTGAAACTCGGATATTTTCTGGCAGAGATAGAGCACGCCCTTCCGCACTAAAGGTTCACCACCCGTGATCCGGATCTTGCTGATGCCCATCCGGGTAACTAACCCAACCAACCGCACTATCTCCTCGTATGTCATTATTTCATCATGACTTAGCTTTGGCATCCCATCCTGGGGCATACAATAAACGCAACGGAGATTACAACGATCGGTTACGGATAGTCTCAAATAATCAATACAACGATGGTGATTATCTATAAGAGGCGAGGGCATCAAAAAAATCCTTTTCTAGGAAGGTGCCCGGCACTATGCCTGTTCCCGCTTTTCGGCATTGCCGTTAAGCTGGGCCGGAATGACGGCAGATACTATCGAGCAATCTCCTAGTGCTTTGTTGAAAAATGTCTAGGTCACTTGAACGATGTAACTCCAAAGCTTCGCTATGTCAATACGGGGAGAGCGGATACTTGATTCTGGTGATTGAGAGCTGCCTGGATTCGTGCTATGAGTTGCCTGGAGGATAAGTATTTAAAATTTCAAAGCCCTTTTAAGTGGGATGCGGCAAATATGCAGGCCGGACCCGAAATGGATTGTCATGCTGATTTTGGGAATTGAGACTTCCTGTGATGAGACCGCGGCAGCTGTGGTCGAAAATGGGAAGGATATTTTATCCGATGTGATTTCCAGTCAAATTGCCGTCCACATGCCTTATGGAGGAGTCGTACCGGAGCTAGCTTCCAGAAAACATGTGGAAATGATTTTGCCGGTAATTGATGAGGCCTTGAATAATGCCGATATAAGCGCGGACAGGCTTGACGCCATCGCTGTTACCCAAGGACCGGGACTAGTGGGGGCATTGCTGGTGGGCCTCTGCACAGCAAAGGCCATGGCTTTTGCGTTGGACAAGCCATTGATCGCCGTTAACCATCTGGAAGGGCATATGCATGCCGCTTTTCTGGGGAGGGAAACGATAGCAAAACCCTTTGTCTGTCTGGTGGTGTCAGGCGGCCACACCGCGCTCTATCGAGTCGACACCGATGGTCAAGTAAAGTTTTTGGGAACAACGCGAGACGATGCGGCGGGCGAAGCTTTCGACAAAGTTGCCAAGCTGCTGAACCTGGGCTATCCGGGAGGTGTGGTTATAGACAAACTGGCGGCTGATGGAAACCCAACCACATTTCAATTTCCGAAAGCCTATCTTGAAAAAGATTCACTCGATTTCAGCTTTAGTGGAATCAAGACAGCAGTTGCCAATTTTGTGCGACGTTTCGGACCTCCCGCAAATGCCTCGGAAGGCGCATCCTACCGTTTAGAAGATGTGGCAGCCAGTTTCCAGGAGGCAGTTGTAGACGTCCTCGTGAACAAAACAATCTTGGCGGCAAAAGTTTCCGGAGTCGACGAGATCGCCGTGGTCGGGGGCGTCTCTGCGAACCAGAGACTGCGCCGGCGTTTTGAGGAAGAGGCAGGCTATCTGGGATTGACTTTGCATCTACCTGCCCTGCGTTACTGCACGGACAACGCGGTTATGATAGCTGCCGCCGGCTACACGGTCTGGAAAAGAACAGGATTCGTCCAAGATATTATGGACCTGGATGCTGTGTCGAGATGGTTTTACTGACGATCTAATGACATGCTAATGACATGATTTCATTTCCTTATACGACGATTTGATCTCTATGGGCCAATTTCTTACTCCGCGCCAGTACTACCAACTTCACGGCACAAAGCCGCGCAAACGGTTCGGACAACATTTTCTGGCCCAGCCTGCGACTGCCGAACGAATAGTGGCAAGTGCCGACCTTGAGGAATCGGACGTTGTGGTGGAGGTCGGACCGGGGTTGGGAGCTTTGACCCAGTTCATCCTGCCTAAAGTTCGCACACTCCACCTGGTGGAGCTAGACCGGGATTTGGCCAATTACCTTCAGACAGCGACTCAACATCTTCAGGACAGAGTCCATGTCAACCAACAGGACATTTTGACCTTCGACTTCCAGTCCCTCAGTCGCCTCGAAGAGAAGCGTCTGGTTGTCATGGGTAATCTGCCTTACAATATCACCTCGCCCCTGGTTTTTTATTTGCTCGATTGCATAGAAGCGATCAAACGAGGGGTTTTCATGGTTCAAAAGGAAGTCGGAGAGCGCCTGACGGCTGCTCCCGGCACCAAAACCTATGGGGTGCTTTCCGTTCTTTTGGGCGTTTATGCCAAGGCCTGTAAACTATTTTCGGTTGGACCGCAGCAGTTCTACCCTCAGCCTCAGGTCGACTCCCTTGTCATCAGGATTGATTTCCCTGAGGCGGCACAGATAAGCGGGCTTTCGTTCAAAAAGTTTCGCGCCATAGTAAACCTGGCTTTCCAGCAAAGACGAAAAACCCTTCGAAACAGTCTCAAATCCCTGGACGCAAAAGGCATCGAACAGGCCTTCAAAATGAGTGATATCAATCCTCAAAGACGGCCTGAAACTCTCACACCAGAGGAATTCCTGAAACTTGCTCTGTCTTATTCTAACCTGGATTTAGCGATTTCATCGAATGAGTAGCAGACACCATCTGTCATTCCGAGAGGTAGCGAGAAATCTTACTCTAACAAACCTTTAATATAACAGATTTATCATTCCACAGCACTTCGTTGAAAATAACCAAAACGGCATTTTCAGAGATCCTCTTGGGGCAGTCGGGTGGAAGTCTCTACTCGGTTACGGAGCAACTCAAAGTCCCCTCGCTGTCATAAGGTAACGATTGTCAGCCCCTCATTTCCTTTCTGCGGCTCTGTCTCTGAGGTAGTCTAAGAACGCAGAACAAAGCGGCGAGGTTTGCCGGTTTTTTCTTTGGACCAAGTAAAACGAACGAAAAATGCGTACATCCTTGATTGGAACAGCCACCAGAGTCTTTCTCTGGAGGTCCTCCGCTATTGAGTGATAGGAAAGTATAGAAACTCCGATACGAGCTTTTATCGCCTGCCGAACGGCTTCGGTACTGCCCATTTCCGCCACTACATAGAGCTTCGAAAGATCAAAACCGTGCTCTTGCAAAGCGTCGCTCATCACCATCCGAGTTCCTGAGCCCTTTTCTCGCAAAATGAACGCCTGCCCTGAAAGCTCATCCACATTTATGGACTTTCTTCCCGCCCATGGATGATCGGGAAAGGCAGCCAAAATCAGCTCATCCGAAAAAACCTCTTCCAAAACTATGCGCCTATCCTGCCATTTGGCTCCAACAAGTCCTGCTTCCAGGTCGTTGCGCAGCACCCTCTCAACAATTTCAGTACTGCTGGATATTTCAACGGTAATTTGAATCGAAGGGTGGTTAAATTTGAAAGATCCAATAAAAGTCGGAAGTATATAAGTGCCGGGAATGGTGCTTGCCCCTATCAACAAGTGGCCGGACAAATTGCCTTTGTATTTCTCCAATGCCTGGACAGCTTCATCTCGGAGCTGGATAATTTTGCGGCCATACTGGTAGAGAATTTTACCTGCCGGGGTTGGAAGGACCTCTCGTCCCAGTCGATCCACCAGTTTCTCTCCAAGCATATCCTCCAGGGCACGAACATGTTCACTCACCGTTGGCTGGGTCAGACAAACCGCGTCCGCAGCTTTTGTAAAGCTCTGCAACTCCACCACCCTGCAAAATACTTCCAGCCTATGAATATCCATTTGTTTTCCTTCAGTCATTATTGACAAAACTCTGGCAAAATGTCAGTTTGCGTCCTGCAATAATCCGGTTAAGCAAATTTTAAGTCAACAATATTCCCAATGAATTTAGTGGAATCGACTGAAAAAGAACAGAGAGGCGGGCCAAAAGTGAGCTGGTACAATTTTCCTGTCAAAATTCTTTATAATGCCGGGAGCAGCCTGGCCATTTTTTTAGTCAAACGAAAGCTCAAGAAAAACCACACGGATTTGGGCAAGTGGATTTTATTGGCGAAGCTCTATGAGGTCCGGCAGGAAAAAAAAGAGGCCATCAAAACGCTCAAACTCGCCCAGCGCATATTCCCCAAAAGTGAGCTTTTGAAGAAACATCTAGCCAGGTTGCAGAACACTTCACAGCCGTCAGCCCGATGAAGTAGCGGCAACTTCCTTATCTTTCCAGAAATTTTCTTCCAACTCTTCCAAAGCGAGGGCGGTTGATTCCCACTGTTGGGTAAGCTCCTCAATTTTCTTCTGGCAATGCTGATATTTTATTTGCAGTTGTTGCACTTTCGTCCCTTCATGATAGGTGCCCGGGTCCCCCAACTGCTCATTTAAAGAATCCAGAAGTCGATGGAACTCGTTGAGATCCGAGTCCACCCTTTCCAGTCTCTCTTGCAGAGGTTTCTTGATCCTGTAGAGTTCATTGCGCCAGCCAGCCTCTAACCTTTTTTGCATCTGCGCCTTACGGGCACTCGATGAGCCCTCGTCTTTCGAAGTTTGCCCGGCACTCAACTCCGCATCGATCTCTTGCTCAAGCCGATTTTTCCAGATGTTGATAAAGTCATCATAATTGCCAGGGAACAGATGTATTTGACCATTTTCAACTGCGAGCACCTTGTTGGAAAGGGAATTTAAGAAGTGTCGGTCGTGGCTGATAAAGCAAAGAGTACCTGGAAAATTTCGTAAAGTCTCCTCCAAAACATCTCTGGACGGTATATCCAGATGGTTGGTGGGTTCATCCATAAGAAGCACATTGGGCCGCTGCAACAACAGTTTGCACAAAATCAACCGGGCTTTTTCACCCCCACTTAGAACCGCCACCTTCTTGGTCACATCTTCCCCCCGGAAGAGAAAAGCCCCCAAAAGACCCCGCAGCTGAGATTGTGTTAGGTCACCGGACATCGAGACAGCTTCCTCTAGTACGCTTTTATCAGATGCGAGTTGCTCCCACTGATACTGCGCATAGTGACCCAGGATAACATTATGGCCTATTATCCTTTCCCCACTGGTGACTGTCTCCTCACCCGCCAAAATTTTTAGAAGCGTGCTTTTGCCCGCTCCGTTTTTTCCCAAAAAAGCAATTCGGTCTCCTCTTTCAATGACCAGATCGATCCCTTCGTAAACGATGTGATTTCCGTAGGCCTTAGTCAAGTTCCGAAGCTCGAGGACCCGCTTTCCTGAACGGATTGGCTGAGGAAATTCAAAATGGATTTGCGATTCCTCAGCAGAGATTTCAACATGTTCTATTTTTTCCAGGCTTTTGATGCGACTTTGGACCTGCCTTGCCTTATCCTTGCGGTAACGATTGCGATCGATGAAACGTTCCACTTGTCGTATCCGCTCTTGCTGGTTTTTGTAGGAAGAAAGCTGGATTTGCCGCCGTTGAGCTTTTTCTTTCAAATAGAAATCGTAGTTCCCGGCGTATTCATTCAACCTTCCCCCTTCCAGCTCTAAAATTCTTGCGACAACGCGGTTCAAAAAGGCCCGGTCGTGGGAAACGACAATCACCGCAGAAGAGGAGTTAATAAGATACTGTTCCAGCCAGATGAGAGATTCAAGATCAAGGTGGTTGGTCGGCTCGTCAAGCAACAAAAGATCCGGTTCAGCGAGCAGCAATCTGGCCAATTCCAGACGCATCAGCCAGCCACCGCTGAGAGTTGAGACAGGGGAGCCGAACTGATTCTCCTGAAAACCCAATCCGGCAAGAATTTTCTGTGCCCGCGCTTCCAAATCATAACCACCTAAATGCTCCAGCTGCTCCAAGAGATGAGCCTGGTGCGAAGCCATGAGTTCGATTTCATTCTGATCCCTTGCTGAAGCCATTTCGTGCTGCAAATTATTCAGCTCTGAGCGAATCGCTCCCACTTTTTGGTCCACATCTGTTGTATGAGCCAGGATTGACCTTTGTTCAGGCGGATTACACTGCTGAGGGAGATAACCAATAGAAAGATTCCTCGATTTGGTGACCAACCCCTCGTCCGGTTCGGTCTCGCCCAAAAGGATATGAAAGAGGGTCGTTTTGCCGGCCCCATTTGTTCCAATCAATCCCACTCTTTCACCGGCATGGACGTGAAACGAAACTCCCTTGAGGAGTTCTCTTTTCCCGAGAAATTTAGCAACTTGCTGAACTGAAACCACTTGTTAAAATCCCCTATTCTCTCTGCGTAATACTCAATAACCCTCTCAAAACTCACTTTCACCGTCACCCCGGCGAAGATCGGGGTCCAGAACCTCGCGTAATACCTGGATCCCGGCTTTAATCGGAATCATGATCAATGGCGCTTGGACCATTCTGAGATAGCCCCATAATACGCCTTACTCTAATCCTTCTTGGATATTTTTGAACAACTCCGCGACCGTTTTTTCAGGATTTTCAGACTTCTGGATGGGACGTCCGACGACTATGTAGTCTGCGCCATTTTTAAAGGCCTGGCGTGCATCCACGGTTCTTTTCTGATCGTCCACATTTTGCACCGGCCTGATTCCAGGTGACACGATTAAAAAACGATCACCCAATTCGGCTCTCAATCTTGGCGCTTCCAGCCCCGACGATATGACACCATCGCAGCCATGTTGCAAAGCCCTTCTCGCTCTGGAAAGAACCAATTCTTCGACCGAACAACTGAAACCCAGATCTTCGAGATCACCCTGATCGAGGCTGGTCAGCGCTGTTACTGCCAGTATCTTAACTGATCCTTTGTGTTCAGCAGCCGCTTTCAGCATTCGGTCATTACCATGCACCGTCGTAAAAGATACACCTTTATCCCGCAACTGTCTCACTGCATTCTTAACGGTTTCTGGGACATCGAAAAACTTTAGATCGAGAAATACCTTAAGATCTCTATCGATAATCCATTCGACAATATCAAAACCGCCATCCAAGAACAACTGCAGACCTATTTTATAAAACTTGATCTGGTTCTTAAGCCGATTCACCCATTTCTTTGCTTCCTGCTGTGAATCAATATCCAACGCAAAAATAAGTCGATCCTCCAATGGAATACTTTTCATGTTTGAATTTCTCTCCATTTCAGTTTGGGTGTAGTCCTGTGAAAATTCCAACAACGATTTTACATAATATTATTGACACTAGCCATTTGATAATATATCTCTTTTCGGACATATGAAGTAATACTCCTTATCCTGCGCGACTTCTTCATTTAGCAGTACCCCCGTTCATATTTTTCTAGCCGCTGTTACTCTTCTTGACAATGGGATTTCTCGGTGCTATGTGCAGGATACTGATAATTGGATAGGGGCTTTCGAATAACAGAACGGATCAAACAATCTTTTTCGCCCTGGTTTTTCTTGCATTCACGACTCGGCCCAAGCAAACAAATGGACTACCAGAATTCCTTCCCGGAACCACAAAGCTCAGGCTGATTGCTACTTGAGAACCAAGGATAGGTTTGTCCCCACACTCCGGAAGAGCGGAGCAATGGGATAGTAGGCGCTACAACTTAACAACTGGCTTGCGGAGGTAATTTATGTCAGATCGAAAAGAAAGCTTGGAACAAAGGCTGGAACAAAGAGGCGTTACACGCAGGGATTTCATGAAATTTTGCACCATAGTATCCGCTACTATGGGCTTGGCACCCTCGTTTGCTCCAAAAATTGCTGAAGCACTCGCTTCACCTCAGCGTCCGCCCGTCGTATGGCTCTCCTTTGCCGAGTGCACAGGCTGCACGGAAGCGCTGTTGAGAACAACTTACCCGTGGATTGACACGCTTCTCTTGGACACCGTTTCACTGGACTACCACGAGGCCATCATGGCTCCGTCTGGGGAAGCGGCCGAGAAGTCTCTGCATGAGACGCTGACCAAGTATCCCGGCAAGTTCATCTGCATCGTGGACGGCTCTATCCCAACGGCAGACAATGGCGTTTACGGCATGATCGGCGGAAAAACGTTTTTGGAAATTGCCAAGGATGTCTGCCCCAAAGCATTGGCAGTGCTCTGTGTGGGAACCTGTTCATCTTACGGTGGGGTTCCGGCGATGAATCCTAATCCCACTGGAGCAAAGTCTATTAAGGAAGCCATTGGGATTGATACTGTCAACATTCCGGGCTGTCCCCCCAATCCCATCAACATGGTGGGCACTATTGTGAATTTTCTTCTGTTTGGAAAGCTTCCTGACGTTGATCAAATAGGAAGACCGCTGTTCGCTTACGGCAAATTGGTTCATGACCAGTGTCAGCGGCGTTCCCATTTTGAGATGGGCGAATTTGCCCCGTCGTTCCAATCGGACGAGGCTCAGCAGGGTTTCTGCCTTTACGAACTGGGCTGCAAGGGTCCCGAGACTTACAACAACTGCCCATCCGTTAAGTTTAACGAGGGAACAAGTTGGCCCGTACAGGGCGGACACCCATGCATCGGATGCAGCGAGCCGGGTTTCTGGGATAAGTTATCTCCTTTCTATAAACCTCTCTAAACATTCAACTGCCGGTCTTATCTATTGAGGTCTTCAGGAGATCACCACTTAACAGGAGAATATGAAAATGGGAGAACGACTCGTTATCGATCCTATTACCAGGATTGAAGGTCATTTACGCATAGAGGTGGAAGTTGCCGACGGAAAAGTTAAAAACGCTTGGAGCAGCGCCACACTTTTCCGTGGTTTGGAAATAATGCTTCAGGGCCGCGATCCGCGGGATGCATGGCTGATCACGCAGAGGGCCTGCGGTGTCTGCACATACGTCCACGGGCTGGCGTCTGTGCGCTGTGTGGACGATGCAGCCAAAGTCACCATTCCCGCTAATGCGCGTCTGATTCGCAACTTGCTGCACGGATCGCAGTTTCTACACGATCACATGGTGCACTTTTATCACTTGAGTGCCCTCGACTGGGTGGACATTGTAAGCGCACTGAAAGCGGATCCTCAAAAAACGGCCAAGCTTGCCAATGAAGTCTCACCGGCGGGCAGGAGCGGCGTCAATGATTTCAGGGACGTGCAAAACCGTTTGAAGAAATTCGTTGAAAGCGGCCAGTTGGGAATTTTTGCCAATGGCTACTGGGGCAGCCCCGCTTACAAACTGCCGCCGGAAGTCAATCTCATGGCGGCCTCTCATTATTTGGAGGCCCTTCGTCAACAGGCGCGCACCGCTCGCATGATGGCGGTTTTCGGCGCCAAAAATCCTCATCCACAGACTCTGGTGGTAGGCGGCGTCACCTGCGCCATGGACTTGAATGCGGACCGCATTGCGGAATTCAAATACATGTGGCAGGAAACGATGGATTTCGTAAATAATGTCTACCTCCCGGACGTTGTTGCCGTGGCTGGATTTTATAAGGATTGGGGCAGCATCGGGGGTACCACGAACTTCCTTGCCTACGGTGAGTTCCCACAACATCAAGAGGAACCCGATAGCTTGTTCTTCCCACGTGGAGCCATCTTCAAACGAAATGTTGCCGATGTAGAACCGCTAGACATCTATCTCATAGAAGAACACGTGAAACACAGCTGGTACGAGGGTGACAAGGCTTTGCCGCCAGCCAAGGGCGAGACCAAACCCAAATATGATGGATTCGATGTTGACAAGCGATACAGTTGGATGAAGGCACCACGCTATAAGGGCGAACCGATGGAAGTCGGTCCACTGGCGCGCATGCTGGTGGCCTACGGCAAGGGCAACGAAGCCGCCAAAAAAGCTGTAGATGGGTTGCTGAAGACTGTGGGAATCCCTCAGGAAGCTCTCTTCTCCACTTTAGGCAGAACAGCTGCCAGGGCGCTTGAAACCAAAATCATCGGAGACGCCATGGAAGGCTGGATCGATCAACTGGTGGAAAACCTGAAAAGAGGTGACAACAAGATCTATCAGTCCTTCGATATGCCTGATAGTGGCATGGGTGCTGGTTTGAACGACGTGCCGCGCGGCGCCTTGGGCCATTGGATCGAAATCAAGGATAAAAAAATCGGCAACTACCAGTTGGTGGTTCCCTCCACTTGGAACCTGGGGCCCAGGGACGCCGCAGATAAGCTAGGCCCAGTGGAAGAGGCGCTCATCGGTACACCGGTTTCCGACCCCAAAATGCCTGTTGAAATCATTCGTACCGTGCACTCATTCGATCCTTGTATCGCCTGCGGTGTTCACGTAATTGACCCTCAATCCAACGAAGTTTACAAATTTAGAGTTGTCTAGCTGCGTCTACTCGGATACTTAATTAAACAGGAATTTGGCATTTCGCCAGGTTCCTGTTTTTTCGTTGAGACTTTGAGGGAACCATACGGGATGTGGAAAATTCCTTTCTGCCAAGCCTACTTTTATCAGCAGTGCAAGGCTTAAGCCCTGCACTACGAAGAAAAGGGGGCGATGGTTTTTTGAATCCATTCGTCGGCAGAAGTACAAGTACTTATGTAGAAAACATATGACTTCGAAAGCGGTTTTTTTGAATGCAAAATGAAAATAAACGAATACTGGTGCTGGGTGTGGGCAACGTATTGCTGCAAGACGAAGGGGTTGGCGTGCGAGTTGTTGAAAACCTGCAATCGCACTACTGTTTTTCCGCCAATGTTGAGTTAATGGATGGTGGAACCCTCGGATTAAGGCTCTTGGATCCCATTGCAGAAACAGATTACCTGATCGTGGTGGATGCGGTGCAAAATGGCAAACCTCCAGGGACTCTATATCGTCTACCGGCTGAAGAACTTGCCAAGCGACTGACTTTCAAGAATTCCCTCCATCAATTGAATCTGGTTGAGACCTTGGCGTACGCCGAGATTTTGGGCAACCGACCCGAGGCCGTTATCATAGGGATCGAACCCCAAGATATTTCGCCCTGGGGAATGGAGCTTACGCCTATCGTTCAATCTCGACTGAAGGACCTCTGTTTAGAAGTTCTCACGGAAATAGAAAGCGTCGGCGGTTCTTACGCAACCAGAACAGACGATGACCCGGAACGCACTGTTAATCGCATCTGGACATAGGAGTTTCCATCAATCACCGGTCATGACAAACAGCTAAAATGAAACCGCTTCCAAAGGAGCGGTAACTCGCAACAAGGGCAGGTTTCGATTCCGGATCTGAATTCTGGCCCCTGTCTTCTATATTTTTTAGGAAGGAATCAAAACATGTGTTTGGCTATTCCCGCAGAAATAATAAAAATCGAAGAAGAAATGGCCACGGTAAGGGTTGGAGAAGCTTTGCGCAAGGCTTCTCTCATGTTGCTACCGGAACAAGCTCAAGTGGGCGATTACGTGATTCTTCACGCCGGTTTCGCCTTGCACAAAGTAGACCCCGAAGAAGCACAGGAATCTTTGCGCCTCCTCAGGGAAATGGCATCGTATGCAGATGAAGACCCCGTGATTTGAAAGAATTTCAGAAATCCGCGTGTCCCGGCGTGCGAGGGAACGGAATGGCTTCACGTATGTTGCCTAATCCCGTAATAAACTGGACCAGCCTTTCGAACCCGAGTCCAAAACCGGAATGAGGAGCAGTCCCAAACTCCCGTAGCTCCACGTACCAGCGGTAGTCTTCCACAGAAATCCCCTTGAGCTGCATCTGCTCCAACAAAACATCAAGACGTTCCTCTCGCTGCGACCCCCCTATAATCTCACCAATGCCCGGCATCAAGACATCCATCGCAGCCACAGTCTTTGTGTCGTCATTCACTCGCATGTAAAACGGCTTTATCGCTCTGGGAAAATCAATGATGCTTGCCGGTTTTTGAAATACCTTCTCGGTAAGATAACGTTCATGCTCCGCTTGTAGATCGCTTCCCCATTCCACTGGGAAGGTAAAAGCCTCAGTGGATTTTTTCAGCAAATCGATAGCTTCAGTATAGGTTACTATCTCAAAAGAGCTGTTTACGATCTGCTCCAGGTTTTCTCGCAAAGAGGGTTGCATGAATCGTGCAAAGAAATCCATGTCCTCTGCACAATCTTCCAGACACATGGCGATGATTGTCTTGGTGAACGCTTCGGCCAACTGCAAATTATCCTGAAGATCGTAGAATGCCATCTCCGGCTCCACCATCCAGAACTCGGCAAGGTGGCGGCTCGTATTGGAGTTCTCGGCACGGAAGGTGGGTCCGAAAGTATATACCTTGCCAAGCGACAAAGCATATATTTCAGCCTGCAATTGACCGCTCACCGTCAAATAAGTGGGTCTTCCGAAAAAATCCTGCTCATAAATGTTTTCTGATTCTCCTGGTTTGATGTTGGTCGGATTCAAGGTGGTCACTCGGAAAATATCTCCTGCGCCTTCACAGTCGCTGGCGGTAATAATGGGAGTTTGTATGTAATGGAATCCTCGTTCCTGAAAAAACTGATGGATAGCATAGCTGAGTCTGTTACGCACCCTGGTTACCGCGCCCATGGTGTTGGTGCGCGATCGCAGGTGAGCAATTTGACGCAAGAACTCAAAGGAGTGTCGCTTTTTTTGCAGAGGATAGGTCGCGGGGTCGGCCCATCCATACGGCTCGATTTTTGTTGCATGGAGCTCGATGCTTTGACCCTTTCCTGGCGAAGGACTGACCTTTCCTTCTACTCCGATGCTGGAGCCAGTGGTCAGTTTATCGAGAACTTCTCGGTAATCTGATTCCTCGTGCTCTGCGATGATTTGAAGATTTCTGAGGCACGATCCGTCATTGAGCTCAATGAAGCTGATGCCCGCTTTAGAGTCCCGTTTGGTACGGACCCAACCCTGGACTTTGACTGTTTTCCCCAGATATTCTTCTTCCTCACTAAACAACTCAGTAATGCGCACACCTTGTTGCATCGGATTATTGATCCTTTCTCGTTAGTCTCGGAAAAACGATTGCACCATTTCACCTCTAGCACAAGATTTTAGCCATGTGCCATGAAAATAATCGGGATATTCACTTGTTCCCGGTCTATCATCAACATGAATATGAAAAAACTAAATTTTGCGATTTCGTCACATGAGTAGTACTCATGCAGACGCCACCTGTCATTGGAGTCAAGCCAAGACGTGACGAGGAATCTTTTGGGTATGAGCATCATTTCAGATTCCTCGTCATCAGGCTAACAACGTGACTCCTCGAAAGGACAGCGTGGAGATAATCGCTGAATTCAGGAGAAAATATTATCTTGCGTAAGATACAAGAAAAATGTCAAGAAAGCCATTCGCTAGCCTTCATTATTTATTTGTGGATTTTAGAACATTAATCTAAAAGAGCCATGTCGAATGGCACAGACGATTAAGAGCTGACTACAGAATCAGTTGTAGAGAGCGGCATCAAAAATGATACGGAAAATCTATAATTTAATTTTATATACAGCAGGTTGGGGCCTTCTTCCCCTGTTGGTACCAAGGAGTGGCAACGATGCCAACTTCAGAAAAGGAAGATTCGGCAAATACGGCGTACCGGTTTCCCAGACTGGGGAGCCCCGTATCTGGCTGCACGCCGCCTCTGTTGGTGAAGTAAGTGGGGCAATCCCTATAATCCAAGCTTTACAGCAGCGTTTGGACGGTTCCTCCATCACCCTGACAGTAGCAACCTACCAGGGATTTCTCTTTGCCCAAAAACTACTACTCAACCGGATCCAAGTTCTGCCCTTCCCTCTTGATTTTGAACGTACGATTAACAAAGCATTCAATCGCATTCAGCCGGATATATACGTGGCTTTGGAGAGCGAGTTTTGGCCGAATCTTTTCAATCTTCTACGGCATCAACGGGTACCGACAGTGTTGTTAAACGGCCGTTTATCCGACCAGTCGGCTAAAATATATACTTTTTTCCAGCCGTTGTTTCGACCTATCTTCACACAGTTCCAGTGGCTTGCCATGCATTCGCAAAATGATCTCAACAATGTCTTGAAGCTTGGGGCACGACCTGAACGCACAGTGTTGCTGGGAAGCTCCAAGTATGAGGGCCTATTGGCAAAAATTGAGCCACAAAAACCGGCAAAATGGCGGATTGAACTTCAGATCCCTGCAGGTATTCCAGTGCTCGTCGGAGGAAGCTTGCGCCGCACCGAGTGCATTGAATTGCTGGAAGTTTACCGCGACTTAAAAGAGATTCACGGTGATTTAGTTGCCATTTTCGCTCCCAGGCACCTGGAGCGACTTCCTCACATGATTCAATGGCTGGAATCTCAAGGAATGCCTTTTCAGTTTCTGTCCAGCCTTTCAGGCGGTATTGAAAGAAGACACGCATCCATCATTCTGGTGGATCGAATAGGCATCCTCTTTGAACTCTACGCCCTTGGAGATCTTGTATTCTGTGGTGGCACCCTAGCCCCTATCGGCGGTCACAACATCCTCGAGCCCGCAGCATGGAAAAAAGCCGTCTTCTATGGTCCCAACTTGCAAAAAGTTGATTATGAACATAGAATCTTAACAAGCCATGACGCAAGCTTTGTTGTTCGGAATAAAACTGAACTGCTAAGGGTTTGGAGCTATTGGATAAATCATCTAACCGATCTGCAAGAGCACGGTGACAAAGCCTTCGAGGCCCTCGGAAAGATGAGAGGAGTTGCACTAAAACAAGTTGATTTAATTATTTCGACACTACCGAAGAAATTACATGCTCACTGTTCGCCCAAGTGATATTTGGAAAGGAAGAACTAATGGCTAGGGAATACCGTCCCAATGTAAGAGAATCCGCCGTGATTTCGAAACTTGATCATGCCAAAGAATCGCAGCGGATGAATGCTCTAAATCTTTTGCGCGAGCACATTGATGAGATGAGCAGTTTGGTTGCCATTAAACTGATAGAGGAACGGCTGATAGAGACTACCAGCATGGAAGACTTAGAATCTCAAATCCATTTTTGTCTGGAGACTCTGATTGGTGCCGAAGAATTCGAAGTGCAACTGCAGGTTGCAAACATCAGGACTTTAGTTGCTCGTCCACATTTTATCAGTCTCTACCTTACGTCCTTCATTACAGAAAAGCTGATCAATCACAAATCCATCGTTGAAATGTATGGAACGGACGAAGACATTTACCATTGCGTGAATAGGCAAGTGACACGATTCATTCCAATATAATACCTGATCAATAGCCAAGCAGATCCCTGAATTCCTCCTCGGTCAGCTCGCCTAGCATGGGAAAGGGCTCTGCATCTCCATCCTCAAGGTGTTGTGTGTATTCTTCAATGTCGAAAGGCTCGCTTATTTCTTCGATCCAGATCACCTGGTCGAAGTCAAGATCGTCTATACACTCCAACACCTTTTCTTCCGCCTCTTCAAGATCGTCTGCTTGAACAAGGTAAGGGGTCGTATACTGTTTTTCGCCATCGATATTGAAGCCCAACGCAACTTCGAACACATACAAACCTTCTTGAGGATCTAAGAACATTTACCTTCACCTCTCGCTAAAATAACCATTTTAATAATAAATACAAATACTTGTTAAGAAAAAAATAGAATAATATCAAATCTTTCTATGTCGTCAAGCAAATAAGCGAGCTTTCCCCAAATTCTTGACTTCCTATCTTCTGCATCAGGTCCATGCCTATCCATTCTAAGAATCTTTTGACAATTGGCCAAGATCGACCGGATCTTTTCTCATTGTAGGCCTAATGCGTCAAGTCCCTAAAAAGCTTTCATCCGAAAACTCGACTCTTTCTCCTTGGTCCTCGAGTGCATGGATTCCTAATAAGCGATAAATAGCGGCAGTGTTATTTGAGTAAAATATCAGACGCGAACCGGTGCCGTTCCTTTATAATTAAAACTAGATCGGCGTGCCTGCCTGGCCAGCACTTTCAAATCGACAAGATCCTGATATGAAAAGTCTATCCGCCGACAGGCAAAAAAAGAGTTGTTGTGATAGAGAGGCTCAAAATCGATGCCGTACTTTGAAGATGCCACGGCTTGGGTCCACATTGCAGTACCAGGAACCGGGGAATATTCGGCCAGGTAGGGCTGGGCGCCCATGTCTCGAACAAGATCGATAGCGTCTCGAACGTCTTCTGAAGATTGCCCCGGCAAACCGGCCAACAAATACACCCCAATCTGACGAGTGGAGAAACCAGCTGCAGTGAGATTATTGACGGCAGTGAAAAACATTGCCGTGTCGACCTTGTTCCCCCATTCCTTTTGTTTATCAGATCGGGAAGTTTCCAGCCCCAGCCGAATCGTGGTGAAACCGCTTGCATATAAGAGGTCTGACCATTCAGCGGTAAGTGCGCGGACATGGAGCGCATTGGGTGTGTGAAATCGAACATCGAGTCTATCCCTGCACACTCGCTCGAGCGCGGGCTTGAGTGTAGCCTCGGCATCAAGTAACAAGGCATCGTCATAAAAGGCAAAATCTTTGACGCCGTAATTTCGATGCCATCGGAGTATTTCCTTGTAGACCGCATCTGCGCTGCGTCTTTCCCATTTGGGCTGCAATTTTTTCGATGCACAATAGGGGCAATTGTAAAAGCATCCCCAGCTGGTCAAAAGAGGCGCATAGGTGAGCTCGGGCAAAAGATCCAGAGCGGGAGATGGGGTTGTGCTCAAAGAATTCCAATTCGATTTATTCTTAATCGTGAAACCAGTTTGGGCTTCGATTCTCTCGGGGAGTTGCGACACCGGATCTGTAATAACATCGTCGGCGCCGCTATTTATGAACGCGTGCTGCGCGCACAACCGAGCATATATGCCACCCAACCATACCGGGACATGAGGAAAGATTTCCCGGATCATCGCTATGGTCTGCTGCACTCCCGGATACCAATAGGTCATGATGGAGGTGAGCCAAATCAGATCCGGTTTTGGAACGGACTGAAGCTTCCGGGCAAGACTCTCTGGATGGATCCCATAGCGGTAGTAGTTCCGCGGCATATCAGCATAGGCTTGCGGTTTTTCGATGGACATTCTAGGATACTTCCCGGTTCCATACTTTCGGTTGCAGCCCCGAATCATGTCAGAATGATGTAATGTTTGATGGTCGTTGCGTTGAAGGCAATCCAAAAAGCCAATCCTAAAGCCTGCCTCTCGTAACAGAGAAGCAAGCATAAGAAGACCGAAAGGTTTTGCCCATAAATCAAACGCGGCAAAATCTGTGATCCATGGGTTGATCAATAGAATAGAAGGGGTTTTTGCCATAACACCATCGCGCAACATTTATATCAAGATTCAGCAACCATAGGGTTGGGCAACTTATATCCATTTGCAACATCATGGTCAAACTTAAGTCGTAATTTCTATTTTTTTGTTGCTGCCAAATCGGGAGATCAATGATGCGACTGGTTTTACAGCGAGTCCTGCAAGCAAGCGTCCAAATTAATGGCAAAGAGCATGGAAAAATCGGAAAAGGAATACTGGTATTTTTAGGGGTCGGCAAGGATGACAAGCTTGAAGACGCCGTTTATCTGGCTGAGAAGATTGTAAATCTTAGAATTTTCCCGGATCAGTATGATAAAATGAACCACTCCTTAGCACAAGTTGGCGGCGAAATTCTGGTGGTCTCTCAGTTCACCTTATGGGGAGACTGCCGAAAAGGTCGCCGACCTTCATACGCCGAGGCGGCGCCTCCTGAATATGCCCGCTCGCTGTATGAGTACTTTGTTGATAGACTAAGGCAGCACTCCATACCTGTGCAGACCGGCAAATTTCAGGAGATGATGCATGTTCATCTGATCAATGACGGACCGGTCACTTTGCTGCTTGATAGTAGAAAAAAGTTCTAAGTGAGGTGAAGAATTGGATCTTGATACCATTTTAGGTTCGACGGATTTGAATGCGAAAATTTTACCCTGCGAAATCTTTGTAGACGAGGAAGGCGAATGGTTCCATAAAGGAAATAGAATCATCCGGGATGATATCCTCGATCTTTTCTACGAGAATCTCGCCATTACACCTGAGGGTCGATTCATAATAGACTGGAGAGGCAAACAGTGTATGTTGGAAGCAGCCGACACTCCCTTTGTCATTTCAAGAGTGGATCGCATTGAATCGGAAGACGGTGGGGAAGCAATCTTTCTTACTCTGCGCCACATTGCAAGCCGGGTCCAACTGGTTCCAGAAACCCTTCAGGTGGGTAAAGAAAACGTAATGTACTGCCGAATCCGCGGCGGGCAATTTCCAGCGAGGTTTTCTCGACCTGCCTATTATCAATTGGCGGAGTGGATTGAGGAAAATCCGAAGAATGGGCAATTCTACATAGAGCTCAATAGGAACAGGTATCCTTTGCAAACAGGTGAGTAGGGGGCTGCCCGAGAACTGTCCTTTCGAACCGAAGGCGAAATATTTTACTTCTACGCGCAGTTTGCTTAACAGATTTCTCATAACGCCAGGGCGTAATTCGAAATGACAACAACGGCTTTTTCGGACACGATCCTTTAGCCGAGGGTCGGGTAGAGAACCGGGCAAGCCCGGTTCCTCGCCTTACATAATAGGAAATCTTCCTTCTTCAATTTTGAAAAACGCTTTTTGGTTGGCTCCACAGACCGGGCATGCATCAGGAATGTCTTGTTCGGCAGTGTAACCGCAAATCTTACAGATGTAATAGTCTTGAACCGGGAATTTATCCGGTTCTGCCAATGCTTTCTCAAACAGCTTGGCATGCACCTTTTCCACCTCGTTGGCATGATGGAAAGAAATCTCCGCCGACTTCTGTTTCTCCTCTTTGGCCTCAGCAATCATTTGAGGATACATGTTCTTAAATTCATGCGACTCACCGGCCAAAGCATTCTGCAAATTCTCTTTAGTGCTCTTGACGCCTCCGGCAGTGCGTAAGTGTTTGTGAGCATGAATGGTTTCGGAAGCCGCCACTGCACGAAAGAGTCTCGCAATGCCGTGCATGAATTCGTCTTCTGCTCTCTCTGCGTAGGCAAGATACCTTCGGTTTGCTTGAGATTCTCCTGCAAAGGCTTCTTCAAGATTCTTTTTCGTCTTGGACATCCTCTTCTCCTTTCAGATAATGGATTGACTCATTATTGTTTGTGAACCACCTGACATTATTAGGTACACCTCACCACTCATGCAGTAATTCTTTAAAGAAGTTCGGGTGAAAGCTAAGGGACTCGGAAAACACTAGTGCGACATTTCCCCTGTAACGCATGGCATCAGTCCTGCCAAGCTTTTGCAGGGCTAAAGCCCTACGCTATAAGCAAGAGCGGAATCGTTCTTTTTTCTGAGTCCCTATCAATCCGTATGCTGGTAAAAGTAAGAAACACCATCTCTGAAGTCAACCAATGCAAGGAATATGTATGAAATGAAGAATAAGGCCAGCTCCAACCCTCTCCTAAACTTGACAGAATCATCTTCATTTGAAAAAATCACTGTCGTGCTTTACCCTTTTTTAGGATGCACTGTTCCGAGCTCAAATTTCCATACGTCTCAGTCAAGAGAATGAACGCTTGCCGGCACTCCGATTCGCACGCGATCTAAAACGCCAACTGACTTGCAGCTTGCACATCACGGTAGTTGACTCAGAGTTACAACTTGCTCAACCCAAGGCACGCGCGACAATCAAAACAATTCTTTCACTCAACAAAAGGATAGCCGGCACATAGAGAAAAAATTCTGCGGTGGACATGGTCTGCTTTTTTCTGTGAAGCAACTCAGAGGTATCTGCGAGACAGGCTATCAGAACAGCCTTTACCGTTAATGGCGTAATGACGATTGGATCGAGACCGAAGAAAAGGTGTTCAATCCTGGACTTGATTATCCCGAGTATGCGTTTTCCCATCAGTTTCTTCTCTAGCATCAGGAGGCAATTATGAGTAATTCATTGCAAGTCGGCATGACCCGTGAGATTAAGATTAAATCTTTAGCTGAACATTCCGCCCAGAATTTTTATCACAATCTCCCAAACGTATTAGCCACTCCAATTCTCGGGGGTTTGATGGAAAGGGTGTCTGCTGAACTGATCGATGAACATTTGGAGGCGGGTCAACAGTCGGTAGGAATTTCCATGGACCTGAAACATCTTGCTCCAACTCCTTTAGGAATGGAAATCCGCGTCACAACAAAAATAACCGCAGTCGACGGCCGCAAGCTCACATTTAGTCTGGAGGCTTTCGATGAGGCTGAAAAAATCGGCGAAGCCTCGCATGAACGGTTCATTATTCAGGCGGATAAGTTCAATGCGCGCGTAGCTGAAAAAGCCAAAAGTATGAAATGAAACCCATCGTTGATGTTTCTATCCGACTCGCTTTCTTGCCACAATTTTGGACCCAAAGGGAGGTCTTAATATGGGTGATTTAGCCGCATTTTTTCATCCATCCAGCATCGCCGTAATTGGTGCTTCCGAGAGCGCCGGGAAATTAGGCCATGAGATCCTCAAGAACTTGTTGAACGGAGGATTCCAGGGAGCACTCTACCCAATCAATCCCAAAAGCGAACGCATTCTGGGACTGGCATGCAGCAAGAATATCAAGGAGGTTCCGGATAACGTTGAACTGGCAGTAGTTATCATTCCGGCCAGATTCGTCCCGCAGGCCATTCAAGACTGCGGTGAAAAAGGAGTCAAAGCGGCAATAATTATTTCGGGAGGCTTCAGCGAGGCGGGTCCCGAGGGCGAACACCTGCAGCAACAAGTTGCTGAAGTCGCTAAGCAATACGGAGTTCGCCTGATTGGGCCCAATTGCCAGGGTGTCAATAATCCATACCATCCTTGCTGCGCATCATGGCCTCTGCTCACTCGCAAAGGTCACGTGGCTATTCTTAGCCAGAGTGGTACGGTGGGCGCGGCTATGATGGACTGGTTCTCTTTTGAGGAGCTTGGTGTTTCCAGTTTTGTGAGCCTTGGAAATCGCGCTGACGTTGATGAGATCGACCTGATTGAATACTTTGAAAAAGACCCTAACACCAAAGTGATTGCGGCTTATTTGGAAGGAGTTAAAGATCCCAACCGTTTTCGACAAGCTCTACAATCTATCAGTAAGCCTTTAGTTGTTTTGAAGTCGGGGCGCACACCTGGCGGGAAAGTGGCTGCCGAGTCTCATACAAAGTCTCTCGCCGGCGCCGACGCCATTTATTCATCTCTTTTTGATCACTACAAAATATGCCGTGCAGAAACTATTGAAGAGTTTTTTGACTTTGCCAAAGCCTTTGCCTACTTGGAACCGCCCCAAGGCAACCGAATTCTGTTTGTCACCACTTCCGGTGGAGCGGCTATTTTAGCAACGGACGCCGCTGAGCAGGAAGGACTCAAAGTCTCCCCCTTGCCAAAAGAACTTGGCAATGACCTGGGAGAGGTCATTCCAGCCCATGCCATCCGCGCAAATCCTCTTGACTTGACCGGCGATGCCAACGCCGCAATGTTTCAAGAGGTGATCAAACGGGCCCGTCCCTACTATGACACTTTGGGCATTATATTCGGAGATCCGGTTCTGGATGCGTCTCAGGTCGTCACCCCCGGCGCCAATGAGCTTGTAATATTTCTTGGCGGGGCTGAAGTGGAACGTGAAGAAAGGTTGAAAATGCATAGCAGGGGGATTCCGGTCTTCCCGACTCCGGAGAGGGGCATTCGAGCGCTGGCACGCCTTCTCGCTTCGGAGAAAAAGACCAGCCCGGCCAAGCATACCTTTCCGGTATCAACAGGCCGTTCGCAGATCGGACTATTTGACGGCCTCAAATTCATGGAATCAAAAGGCTTCGATTGCATCGTCAGCCTGCGAGCAGAGAGTCCTGGGAAAGCAGTGCACCTCGCTCATCAACTTGGCTTTCCTGTTTCGCTTAAAATTGATTCACCGGATATTTTGCACAAATCGGACTTTGGCGGCGTTAAACTTAACCTCCAATCGAGCAAAGATGTTCGCAAAGCCTATGATGAAATGATGCAGCAGGTCGGAGAGCGTTCGCCACAAGCCCAGATCCACGGCGCGGTTGTCAGTGCCATGGCAGCACCAGGTTTGGAGGTGATCCTGGGCATGAATAGAGATCCTCAATTCGGTCCGGTTATTCTGTTTGGTCTTGGAGGGATTACGGTTGAGTTGTTCCGAGATGTTTCCATGCGTTTGTTGCCTCTAGATCGATCCGAAGCAGCAGCAATGCTTCATGAAATCAAAGGCGCACCGCTCCTCAAGGGATTTCGCGGCCATCCCGCGGTAGATGAGGAGGCCCTGATCGACGGACTGCTCAAGCTTGCTCACATAGCCGAACAGCATGAGGACATAATGGAAATCGACCTCAATCCTGTATTTGCCTACCCGGAGGGAATGGTCGTCGTGGACGCCAGGATTTTGAAGACATAGCAGGGCCAAGCTCGGCCGGCCATGCAACGGGCCGGCCGGAAAGGAATCTATCTTTTCTTCTTCAGGATCTCCGCCAGCCTTGCCAGAGCCATCTCAGACAATGGTTCTGGAAACCTCCCTTGCAAGAGGTATGAATAAAGGAGAGTGTGGGCGGCATGTTCCAGTTTTTCCAGCCTCATGTAGGCTTCCTTTAGGCTGCTTCCCAGTGTGAGTGACCCGTGTCGTTCCATAAGTATGGCCTGCGAACATTCTATAAACGGATTTAGCGCTTCGGGGAGCTCCCCAGTTGATGGCGTCGCGTAAGGCGCAGTGGGAACCGGACCTATTGTCAGCCATACTTCGGGCAGTACGTCCGCCGCGAACGGAATTCCCGCAAGGGTGAAGGCGGTTAACAGAGGGGGATGCGCATGCACCACAGCTTCAACATCGGCTCGCTTGTGATAAACCAGCAAATGCATTTGAATCTCGCTCGACGCCCTGCCCCGCCCCGCCAAAACATTGCCGTTGTTCAAATCGATAAGGATAAGATCAAGTGGTTTGAGTTCTCCTTTGCGCATTCCACTCGGAGTTATCAGAAGTCGCTGCGAACCTACCCGGCAGCTCACGTTTCCGTCACTAGCCGCAACCAGCCCTTGTTCTTCAAGCTGCTGACAAACCCAAATCAGATCCTCCCGCTTGCGCGTTTCAGATAACATAGGCACCCTCTTTTGCGCTGCATCTTGCGCTCAACTCGACTCTTTCCCGTAAGCCTCCCGGGAATTCATTATAAGAACCTTATCCAGGGGGTTGCTGGGTATTCCTGGATTCCGCCGTTCACTGAAATGATGATCTTATCCCAGCCTCAATCAGAAATGCCGGATTTTGGCTATAAACTATATGCAATTATTGAACAAATCAGCCAAATTCTTTTAATGTTTCCATGATTTTTGCCAAACCTTTTGCGTTCAATACAGCAATTCCACATCTGCTCTCCATGACCTAAGTTTAGCGATTCCATTGGAAATCCCCCGTCATGCCGGCGCGAGTTGGCACCTGGCAAATGACACCGCCTCTTACTTTATCCCAAACAGGATCTCAAAAAAAGATGACATACTCATGCCATCGTTCTTATTTTTTATGTAGCGAAGCTTCGGCTTGAGGATGGATTGAACGATTTTCTTCTCAGAAGTCCGCAACCGCCAAGCTTGGGAAAGCGGCGTTTCACAGCGGTGAGGGCACCCGCTGATGCTGGCGCTTGCCTTAACTACGGATCCGGGGCTCGTCAGCGACACACCAAACCGGCGCCCGAAAATTCTCTTTAAATAAGGCTACGGTATCTTTGCCGATTAACAGGATGTAATCAGACAGAACTTTGAGGTGATTTCCATGACCAATGCTTACAATTCGTTAAAAATGCGAGAGCAACGCATCCGAAATGCCCTTTGGGGGTTGTTCGTCGGAGATGCGCTGGCTATGCCCGGACACTGGTTCTACAATCTGAAGAATATAAAGGAGGTGTTCGACGGCGGTATACGAGGCTACAATAGCGCGCCCCATCCTCATCCGGAGAGTTTCATGGTGGGTATGAAATACAAACCCGATCTGGAAACCGCGAACAAACTTGGACGAAAATACGATATCCTTCATGAACATGCGCGCTTTTACCGAACCAATTTCAGCGACCTTCAAATAGTCACTCCCGAACAGGAAAGCGAGCACGGTCATCGTGTCCCTGTCCTGGAACGCCGATTCCACTATCATCATGGCCTCGAGGCGGGGGAAAACACGCTTGGAGCGCACCTGATCAGGGTGCTCATGCGAACGGTAATCCAAAACGGCTGCTACGATCCTGATGCGTTTTTAGAAGGATTTATCGAACACCTCACCGCCCCTGGTAAAAATCACGATCCATACACTGAAATTTACATTCGCAGATGGTTTGAGAACTATTCTCGCGGTCTCCCGCTTCACGCTTGCGCCGAACAGCAGAGAAAGGTGTGGTCCATCGGAGCGCATGGTGGAATGATCCGCCCGTTGGTTCTCTCGCTGCTGGTGGAAAGCAGTTACCAGGGGCTTGGTGTGGCCTTTGAACATCAGAACCTGACACACCGCTCAGAGAATGTCGCAAGTGGCCTCGGTGTTGCGATTCCCATCCTGAAGTCCCTTATAGGTGGAACTGATCCGACTCAAACTGTTACTTCCCACGCCACTATTTTGCGAACTCCGCGGATAACCGGTGAGAAGCTGTTTGACGCTTACCGCGATCATCACGGTCCCGACAACATTCCTGAAGAAGAGATGTGGCAACTACACACACGGTTGACAGAGTTTCCCTTCGATGTCGCTCAGCTTGCACGAGAACTCCCGGAACAAGGCGTAGTCCGAAACCTGTTCGCCACGGCTTGTTATCCGGAGCACGGGCTCCCCCTCCTACTCTATCTGGCGACAAAATACAATTTTGATTTCGAAGCTTCATTATTGGCAAATAGCAATGCCGGAGGCGACAATGTTCACCGCGGTATGATTCTTGGTATGCTCGTAGGAGCGGTCAACGACAAGATCCCCGAATACCTGGCGGAGGGATTGATCGCCCATAGGGAACTGGAAACAGAGATTAACGATTTCACTGAAATCGCGCTTCGAGGCAACGCCATCTAACACAGCACGGATGCAATTCCTTTTCCTGTTTGGAACACTAAAATTCGCCGGATTTTAGTGTCCTTACGGGGAGAGCTCGAAGCCCTATCACGGCCGACTTCTTTTCGGAGTACTTGAGGCCGTCGGTGAACGAGAACACGGTAGCGGAGGTAAATCCTCTTTCGTAGCACCAGACCTGGCCGCAGCTCAATCGTATCTCCGGGGCAATTCTCACGCGCTGCCCACAAGCCGCTGTGTATCCTCTGTAGTTCGGATTGCTTACATAAAGACTTTTGAGCTCATCAACCGTTGGCATCCTCCATCCTTTGTATTTTCCAACGATGTCGGGCGGCCCCATATTGCAGTACCAATTTGCCCCCTGCCAGCTAACGTCGAGACGATTATCCGTTTTTGCCCACATCAATCCAAGTTCATGGTCGGTCAGCGTCCCATCTCCATTGTCGGTGAATCGTCCTGCCGAAAAAACCATAGGCAGGCTGAAGGAGAGAATCACGGCGGTACAGATGAACAACATGACCGGAAATACGATTGCTTGCTTTCTCATTATAGCCTCCTCACCTCAAAAAGTACGTTGTTGTTATTGCAGTTTCGGTATTCCAACTCTTCCATCTGTGCTGCAGATTGGGTTCCACAAATACCATGCCAAACACGTGCTTTTAATAGCTGGGTTGTGTGTGATCCGCCATGGATTTTTCATTACATCTCAGCGGGTTGTATGAGCCGTCAAAAAAACTATTGCATGAAATTCATCTCTGTACAAGCCCGTAATACGTGATTAGGCGCAGATCGCAGCATTTCATCTACAAATGCATTCCCCGGCGCTTCCTATAAGCCCAGCGCGGAATCATGATGGCAGAGCAATAGACAATCAGGGGTAGGGCTGCCTGTATAAAGGCATAGATGCCGACTACCCGGCGATCGCCTCCACTGGACAGTGTCACTGCTTCAACAGTAAGCGTCGTGAAGCGTCCTCCACCGGCGAAAATGGTTGGGAGGTACTGGCCGACACTTACTGCAAACCCCAGGGCCAGGGCAAATAGGGTCGGCATGAGCATGAGCGGGAGTTCGACAAGAAAGAAGGTTTTGAGCGATGATCCCGTCAAGGTGAGAGCCGAATCCCGGTAGCGCACATCAAAAGAGCGCCATGGATCGGCCAAAGAGAGAAATACGTAAGGAAACACGAACAGAAGATGGCTCCATACCAAAGCCGTCCAAGTGCTGTCCAGGTCAAAGCGGACCAGCAAAATTTGCACCCCGAACAGAAAAGCGATCTGCGGAACGAGTAATGGCGTGTAAAGAAGCCACAGCGTGCGGGAAGTCGAACCAAGACCGTTGACTCGTTCGTTCTGAAGGCATCCGATAGTCAGAATAAGCGCTATGATAGCGGCGGAAAAACCGACGACCAAAGTGACCGTACTCGGCCACACCAACCCCTGCAATTGTCTCGCCCAGTGGGAGAGGGTCCAGGCCTGCGGAAGCGATTGTGGATAAAACCAACTCCGGGCAAAAGACCAAAGAACCAAAGCAAGAGTTCCGAGCAGCGAAAGACTGACGAGGCCCCCAACAATGCCGATCCAAAAAGGTCCGGCAAAAAGATTCCGTTCGTTCGCAGGACCTTTCGTCAGCCAGGGACGAGCCACCCGTTGCACGGTCAGTTCCATCAAGCGCCACAAGCAGATGGCTGCAACGACCACCATGAATTGTAGGCAAGCCCCTGCTGCTGCTGGAAAAATCATCTTCAGATCTCGGTCCAGGAACAATCTAAAAACCAAGGCACTGAGCGGTGGAGGATTGGTTGGAGCGAGAACAATAGCCACATCGACAACCGACATGGAAAAGGCCAGCACCGCATAAATGGGCAGACGGATTTGAGGATAGATTTGGGGAAGAACTGTCCTAAGCCATGCTTTAACCGGGGAATAGCCCAGTGAACGGGCAACCACCAGAGTCTCCCGGGATCGCACCTGACCAAGCGCAGCCACGGTCATAAGCGTGAGATAGGGGACCTCCTTAAGGAGCAATCCTAAAACAAAAGAGAGCCCCAAAGGATCGTGGATGATGGAAACATCCGGGGGGCGATTCCAGCCCGTCAACCAGGGCGAAACCCAGCGCGCCATCCAGCCACTGGGCGAAATCAGAAAAGAGAGCCCAATGGCGACAGCAACATGGGGCGTGGCAAGAAGCGGAGAGAGCATGATCTGTGCCCGGTTGAAGAGCCTCGTGCCGTGCACAACACTGCAAAAACCGATGACGATGACAAACGCCAGCAGAGTTGCCAGAAACCCTGTAAAGAGAGTGAGTCGCAAGGATTCTGCAATACCCGGCAGGGTGAATAGCGTTCGCCAGGGCTCCAGGCTAAGACTCTCTCCGCCTAGCGCCGGAAAGTAACCGAAGGCCGGCAGCACCGTTGCAATCAGGCCGGCTCCAACCGGAGCCAGAAAAAGGCATAACGCCACCACGGGAAACAGACGCAATGTTGCCTGAAACAGGCCGGGCCTGATCAACGCTACTTGGAGTATCTTCGTTCCCACTCTTCCACTATACGATTCATCCATGAGGGGTGGGGTTCCAACAAAGGCACCCCCAAATTTTCGTTACTCAGAGTTGCAACTCCCTTTGGCAGATTCTTGAACGCCTGGCGCTCTTTGTCGGTGAGTTTGTTAAGATCCAGAACCGTAAAGTTCCCCATCACTTCAGGGTTCTGGGCATGGGCTTGGGATTCGGGAGAAAGCAGAAAGTTGGCAACGACCATAGCCCCTTCCTTGGCGTTGGCGTTATAGGGAATGGCGACAAAACTCGTGTTTCCAATGGTTCCTTTTTCAAGGACATAGGTCCGCACAGAATCCGGCAGAATTCCTTTGGCGATGGATATGGAGGCTTCATTAGGACTGAAAGAAATCATGATATCGATCTCGCCATCGGCCAACAACTGCCGCATGGCCGGACCGCTTTCCGGGAATTGCTCACCTTTGCGCCACATGTTCGGTTTTAACTCGTCGTACCATGTCCAAAGAGGAGCGGTGACTTCGGCAAAATTTTCATCGGTGGCCGGTTCTTGCAGCACCGAAGGATCATCGACCAACTCGTAAAGGGCCTGCTTTAGGAAGGTCGACCCCAAAAAGTTTCTAGTTTGAGGGTGCGTGATTCTTCCCGGGTTCTTCTTGGCCCATTCCAACATGGCCGGCATCGATCGAGGCGGATCCGTCAGTCGCGCCTTGTCATAGACATAGACAATTTGAGCCATGCGCCAGGGCGCTTCCATACCGTCAACCGGTACCGCAAAATCTGTGACGGTGGTTGGTTTGCCCACCGTATCCACCAGCCTGTAATTAGGCAGCAAATGCGTAAATGGTCCAAACAGGAGTCCTTGTTGTTTCATAGCGAGGAAGTTTTCTCCATTTATCCAAATGAGATCCATAGCTCCTCCCTCGTTTCTCCCGGCAGCTTTTTCGGCCACTACATGAGCGACAGCCTCGGAGGTTAGTTTAATTTTGACATGCTCGACCTTTACTCCATATTCTTTGTCCACACGCTGGATCACCCAAGCGATGAACTGGTTGGTATTCTCATCTCCCGCCCAGGCGTTCCAATAGACAGTCTGTCCGCGTGCTTTTTGCAGAATCTCAGTCCAACTTTCAGGCACAGCATGAGCGGTTGAACCGACTGAGCAAAGAAAGATCAACGCCAATATGAATTCCCTCACGTTATTGCCTCCCATTGTTGTTCGTTGCGCAAGCAAACGAGCTGATGTTTAAATTCAGTGATTAGCACCAAGCTGTCGCCGCAAAGAGTCACTCTGTTAGCGTGAGACGAGGAACCCTTAATTGACCATTATACCGAAGAGATTCCTCGTGGCATTTTGCAGCCGCTCGGAATGACCGATGGCGGCTGCATGAGCAGATATTCATCTAGGAGCGTGTCCGAAAATGCTGTTTTTGTCATTTTGAATGACGCCTTGGCATGATGAGAAATCTGTCAAATCAAGGAATTGTAGAAGTAAGATTTCTTACCTTCGGCTCGAAATGACAGTTTTCGGACAGCCGCTTAGTTTAGTCGCTCATGAAAAACCAACCAGAATCTCCGGCTGCTTGGGGGTTTTATATTATTGAATCAGCCCATTGGATGAATGTCCAATATGGACTATTCGTCCTCCCGCCGCTCTCGCATCCGCCGCATCGTGGGTCACCATCAGGGTAGGAACTCCCCGCTCTACGACATGGCGGAAGACAAAACCTCTGATATTTTCGCGCATATCAGCATCGAGTTTCGAAAATGGTTCATCTAAAAGAATCGCTTTGGGGCGGGACAGCAAGGTACGCATCAAAGCCACGCGCGCCCGCTGCCCGCCGGAAAGAGTAGCCGGGTCTGTGTCTTCATAGCCTGCCAAATCGGCCTCCTTTAAAGCCATGCGCATCAGTTTTCGGCGCTCCTTACGATTGCCTGCAGACTTTGGAAGAGCAAACAAAAGATTCTCTCCTACCGACATGTGTGGAAACAGGAGATCATCTTGGAACAATATGCCGACTTGCCTTCTTTCGACCGGAATAGCAGTAATGTCAGCGCCGTCCAAAAGAGTTCGACCTTGCACATGGAAGACCGGTGCAAGGGTTCCGCAAATGAATGCCAAAAGACTGGACTTTCCAGAACCGCTTGGCCCCATGATCGTTACTACTTCACCGGGCGAAATAACTAAGGACGTCCCCGAGACCAGAGGCTTTCCTGCGAGTGAGATCGACACTCCACGCAGTTCCAGCGTCCCACTGTTGGCATAGCCGGCGTGAATTCCCTTCATCGGCAGGTTCCCTGCAGATCACGATGGGCCCTTAAACGTTTTAAGACGGGAGCCAGAAACTGCTCATGAATACGGTCGCAGCCAATGCAACGATTGACATAAACTTCATTCCGTCCATTCTTGATTCTGCTCATTTCTATGAATTTCTCCAGTGTAACCCTGTGCACCAGGCCCATACGCTCCGGATGTCCCATGCTCAACGCCTCAAACTCCGGTTGACCGATCAGGCTTTGCAGGATCTGCAACATCGGCTCTTCCGTAAGATTCCCGTAAGGTAAACGTGTCTTTCTGCAACAGGGATACAAATTTCCTTCAGGGTCAATGGCAACCTCTGAACCGCTTGAACCTATATTAAGAAAGTTGAGAGCGCCCGACCAGTTGTTGCAGAAATTATCTTTAAACTGGGCGGTTGAGAGGCAATTTTGCCAAGCTCTTCCACTTGGCCAGAGCTTCCCAATCCAAGCCTCCGGGCTTGCACCAAAAAAACTGTATACGGGACCTTCTTCATCTGTCCACTTGCGCTGTGTCGATTCAAGACCCGAAAGCCGCATGCCGGCGGCCTCAAACATCCGGGTCAGCCGTTCTCGAAAAGCTTCGCCGCTTTCTCTCCCCGATCTCACGTGAAAGTCGTCCATGGATGAGATGGAAACCATCCAAACATTTCTTTCCAAAAGATCGGAAAGGATACCCGGGGTCAGTAGGTCTCCGGAAGTTTGAATGACTAACTTACACCCTTTTCCTCCTTGATAACGCTCGTTAATTCTTACCAGAACAGGATACAATATATTGGTTCGCACCGGATCTAACAATACTTCACCTCCGGACAAAATAATACGTCCGATCTTGCGTGCAAAAGAACCGTCGCAATACTGTTGTTCCAGATCAGAATATTCCATTGTTTCCGGTAGGTTATCGATAATATCAGGGAAATCCCTTTTAGATCGAGCAATCTGAGCCTTAAGCTGATCGGAACCATAGGGGTGGAAGCGATCGTCGTAACAGTGTGGGCAGGCACGTGAACACGCCCAAGAAATCACATAATAAATCGATTCAAGCATCGTATTGTTATCCCATTAAATATTCCGGTTCGCATGTTCAGATAGATCTCTCCATACCGCAAGTTGTTGAATAACAGGGCATCAAAAAATCCTAAATTGGGCAATTCTTATTTGTGTGAAGCTCCGCTTCGTCATTCCTGCCAAGCTTGTCCCCCGCAGCGCCGCAATAACTGGGCGAGATTAGTGGGGGAGCAGGAAGCCGGTAAAGTCTATTCACCCACTGGATGTCAGCGCCTGCCCTAGGCCCGATCCGAGGTTCGCCGGAATGACCGGGAGTTGCCGACTAAATCGCCAAATTTAGGAAAATGAAACTCACTGTCGCCACCGATTGTCAATGGAGACCTTCATCGAAACTATTACAATCGACTGCAACTGCCAAGAATTTTCCCAACAGGAATTAGTTCACAGCACTTTTCAGAGCCGGATTGATGCGCTCCCTTGCTTCCGCCGCAGCGGTTTTGGTTTTCTCTGCCACGCTAGGCCGCTATCAGCTCCCCGAAATAGATAGAATAATCCTTATACCGAAGGATTTCTGCCCAGAAGTCGGGTACCGTTCTGTTGAACCGCAATTAGATTTAAAAGGTTGAATTCGGGTAGCAAAGAATAGCTTTTTATCCGCAAAATTCGCATCAAAAATCTAACCTTGTATCCTTAACGAGCATGATATCAGGCCCACTTCTAAAATCCCCGCAAGCCCCCTTTGCGGAAAAGGGGAGAACAAACTTCTAGATCCCCATTGCCAGGGCCGAATTACTAACATTATGAAAACAAGAACTTGCTGAAAGAGCAGAGGTAAGTGGGTCTAAGTGCCCGATGCGAGGAGAGGAATCCAACAATTGGCTGCGAAAAAACTGAAGATTAGGCTCTCCCGGAATGACTTATGAATAGCTTCACTAACATGGGATCTGGTGATAACAACGAGTCTATGGAGTACCGATACCGTCGAATTTGGATTATCTCAGCTTCATGTGGCACTGGGGTGGGATTGGTAACCGAAGCCAGTGCCGACAGTGGATCAACATTCCGTTTACTGTCTTCTGTAACGGTTAATTTTCCGATGGTTTTCCGTGGACCTCCGCATTCAGGTCCAGAACCTTTTGCACCTGTCTAAAATAAGGCAAATACGGCCTCATATTCTTGAACGCAATTCGCGCAAAAATATAAAGCGAAAGAAAGATTGTGAAATATTGGGTCGATGACCAAACCAGTGAAATGGGATAAACAAGCTTGAATTCAACACCGAGGAAGCGGCTCTGCATCCAGGACAAAGCGAAGGGCAGCGGCCATAAACAGGCCGCGCTATAGGCGATCATAGAAAAGAAGTATTTGCCGAAGGCATCGTTTGCCTGTTTGTTGCAAGCCTTGTAACCTTTTTGATCCTTAAGTTGTAAAGCAGCCATCGAGAGCTGGTGTTGTTTGGCGAGTTCGTCCTCCATGCCCTCGATGTGCTGTCGATTGAAGCGAAGGGCCAGGGAAAGTGTCAGTTCTCCTAAAACCACCGAAATCATAGCTAGGATGAACGTGCCTAGCAAGAAATTGATCATTGCATCTCCGGTCACGCGGTAGAAGCCGATCAGATATGGGTCCAGGAATATGGGAATGTGACTCAATACGTCCATAGGTCGAGCACCTCACTGAGGTTAAACGTTAAAGTTAAAATAGTTCAAATACAATCTCATCCAATGGTTAACAGAAAAATGCCAAACCTCAGTTATGATAGAATCTTTACTGGCTAAGGATGATAATCTGCATTTGCGTTCTGAGTTTTTCCGGATTGATCTGATCCAGAAGTTCAACATTCCTCTCTTGGCAAGTGCAAGCAAGTGGAGACGGGCTGCGGGGCAAAGTCTTTCTCTCCGCAGCCCATTTTAATTGGTTAGGCTCCGCTACTCCCTGGTCCTGTATGTTAAAAAGGCGGTACCCAACTGGTTCCGAAGAACCCTTTGGAGAAATAACGGAGACCCGTATAAACCGCCAGGACAATGAAAAGAATTTTTAATCCCTTTTCCGGAATGTATTTTGAAGTGCGCGGTCCGACCATGGAACCGACAAAGATTCCGACCAGCTCTACACCCACGAGGCTCCAGCTGACCATTGCTCCGGCCATCATGTAGTTGAAAATACTTGTAATCATTGAAATCAACACGGTCAAAGCCGACGTTCCCGCCACAATATACATGGGCAGTCCGGTCACGCTGGTGAGAAAGGGCACATAGAGAAAGCCCCCACCCACGCCGATGAACGAGGAGATGGCAGCAATGCAGATTCCGCCGACGAACGGCCAGAGTGGGTTAAATTTAAACTCGACCCCAAAGAATGAAAAAGTAACCTGGCTCAGATTGAAACTGTTCACCTTTACACCCATGGCCGCAATCTCCGCTTCACTCTTCCTCTCTTTAATGCTCTGCTCAAAAGCGCGTGCGGCCGCTTTGGCTTCCTTCTTGCTCTTGGCTCCTGCCGGAGTCATTTCGTAGGTCAGAAAACCGCCCAACACCAGAACGATTAAACCAAAATAGCCTTGATACTGGCTGAGCTGGATCTTGCCCGCGGTCAGCCAGGGTATGGCCGTGGCGCCAACCACTGACCCTAACCCTAGTGCAATACCCAAGGGCAGTACGATGCGCCCCAGTTTGTAGTAGTTCAAAGTAGATATTGCCGCGCTCAATCCCACCAGGTACTGGTTCGAAACGCGGATGCTGTCAGTAAGGAGCTTGTTTATGAAAGGAGACGATTTTTTGAAGGTGCGGGCATAATCCCCCAAGCCGAAGACAGTCAAGTGCCCCACTCCTGCCATGATTCCACCAAAGGCGCCTACTGTCGAGAAGATCCAGCCGACCCAGACCGCCCAGAAAAAGGCAAGAACTACACCAGGGGATGGAGCCCCCGGTATGCCGAGATAGCCGGGAGCGGCACCAGGTTTCAAGAATCCTTCAGATTTACCTTGTTCAATAGCCTGCTCCAAAGACTTTGGCGTGGGCTTGGAAGCAGCTTCTGCGGCCTTGGCTGGAGCCTGCGGAGCTGTTGTTACCACACTTGGTGGGGTTGCCGGCTGTTGTGCCGAACTTTGCTCGGTTGGTTGCGAAGACTGTCCTTGAGTCTGTGCCGAAGCCATCGGCATGTTCGACCAGGAAAGCAACCAAGCTGTTAAAAGAAAGATAAAAAGTACAAATTTAATTCGCATACATGGTCTCCTCTCATGGGAATTCTAAAGTTCTCAACTTGTTTTTTAGCCGCTGCATTTTTAGAATAGTCCACCCGTGGACACGATCCGTGATGGGTTTGCCGCTGAACACGTTCACCTCCTTTCAAATGATTATTAATGTCAATTTTTTAAACACTTATGATGAATGCCGGAGCGTGATTGAGCAAACTTCATGCCATGGTCCGTCAAGTTGTTTTCCTGCTATTCTGACTACTTGCGGCAATGCTCTGGTTAAAGCAATATCCATCGAGATTCGGGGAGCTTGATGGCGTTGTCCAGACGTTGACACAGCTGCAGGCAAGCTGTGCATCTCTAGAGCACTGTCTCGACTTGTCAATGCCCACGTTATGGGCGCTCATCGGATAGTTCTGGTAAGACTTGGGGTGGGGAGTTAGAAAGATTGTGGGAGCCTAGCTGGTCTTGAGTGCAAGATTGCCTTGCACTATCTTTCGACAACTGGTTGAATGATTAATAAAACCAATTACATACAAAAAGAAACAAAAAGATTGCAGTGCAATACGTTTATTGCATCATGCTACACTTGGAAGATCAAATCTCAACTGTCTGATGTCAATATAAAAACAGTTATCAACAAATTGTAGACCTGCAGAAATCCGAGACAAACTCGAGTTCTATTCTGTCCTCAAATTCGGTTGAGGAGCTAATTGTCGGTTTTGACCCGCCGAATGCAAGTCCAACGTCTTTTGCACCTGTCGGAAGTAGGGTAAATACGGCCTTAGATTTTTGAAAACGATTCTCGCCAAAATGTAGAGCAGAACGAATACAGTGATGTAACCAGTAGAGGCCCAAACCAGAGAAAGCGGGTAGGCCAGTTCAAAATCCACGTGCAAAAAGCGGCTCTGCAGCCAGGATAGGGCAAAAGGCACCGGCCATAAACAGGCGGCAGAGTATGCGATCATGTTGAAGAAATATCTGCCGAATGCATCATTCGCTTGATCATTGCAGGCTTTGTAAGACTTTTTATCCTCAACTTCAAGCGCCGCCATGGAGAGGTTGTGCTGTTCGGTTAGTTCCTTTTCCATGGCTTGGATATGACGTCTGTTGATTCGTAAAGCCAAAGAAAGGGTGAATTCACCTATAACGACTGTGATTAAGGCTAGCAGAAAGGTTCCGATAAAGAAGTCCACCAGCACATAACCACTCATTCGATAGAGCTGTATCAGGTAAGGATCGAGGTATGAAGGGACATCCGTTAAAAAGTTCATCATTTATTCCGCCTTATCAGGAAGCGCAGGTGCCGATCTCACTTGCAAAGTGCAGCGAACAGTGTATGAGGCTGTTCATGTCGATTGGCACCTATTTGCGCGCGTTTACTTGTTTTCATCAAGGATAATGTGCTCAAGTTTCTTACTTTTTGACCTGCAACGGGCAGGGTTGAGCTCGATCTCATCCGACCGAGGCAGCTCAACCCCACCTCAACTGGATTGCCTTCACAAAGCATAATCCACGGGAAAAAGCAGCTCCCGAGTTTCGATTGTAGGCACTTAGTAAGGTGGCACCCAACTTGTTCCGAAGAATCCTTTCGATACGTAGCGCAACCCCACATAAATGGCCAACACCACGAACAACCGCTTCAGCCAAATGTCGGGAATGTATTTAGAGGTTCGAGGGCCGATCATGGAACCGATGAAAATTCCAATGAGTTCCATACCGATGAGACTCCACTGAACCATAGTTGCCTTTAGAACCATATAAGAAAAAATGCTCACCACCATTCCAACGAATACGGTTAAAGCTGAAGTTCCTGCCACCAGGTACATTGGTAGTCCGACCACACTGGTGAGAAATGGGACGAACAAAAAGCCCCCACCAATGCCTAGAAAAGAAGCCAATGCCGCGATGAACAATCCTCCGATGGCTGCTATAATGGGATTGAAGTTGAACTCGACCCCAAAAAAAGTGAAGCTCACGCTGGTCAGACCGAAGTTGGTGACCTTCACCCCCATAGCGGTCAATTCAGCAGCGGTTTTCTTTTCTTTAATGCTTTTCTCAAAAGCCTGGGCAGCCGCTTTTGCTTCCTTCTTGCGATTCTGCCCTCGAGGTGTCGTTTCGTAAAACAAAAACGCGCCAATAATAAAAACAGCAAGACCAAAATATCCTTGATAAGCACTTAACTTGATCTTCCCTGCAGTCAAAACAGGAACGAGAATAGAACCGCCCACCGATCCGACCGCCAAAGCAATTCCCAGAGGTGCAACCAATCGCCCCATGCGATAGTAATTCAGGCTGGAGATGGCAGCACTTAATCCAACCAGCCACTGGTTTGAAACGCGGATACTATCGGTGATCAGCTTATTCAGGGCAGGCGAAGTGTTCTTGAAAGTCTTGGCATAATCTCCCAGACCGAAAACCGTGAGATGGCCCACACCAGCCATGATTCCACCAAAAGCGCCGACGCTGGAGAAGATCCAACCAACCCAGATCGCCCACAAAAGCCCTGCGATCAAATTGAGGCTGGGCGCACCCGGAATTCCGAGATAGCCTTTTGGAGCATCCGGACTGATCTGACCTTTTTCCGTACCAACTGGAGTCTTGGATATGGCTTCTTCCAAAGAGGCAGCAGAACTTGAATGGACGACCACCAGTGTGCTAGCCAACAGACCGAACACAAGAAAAATTGTCAATAATATTGGTAATTTTTTCATCGATTCCTCCATCAAAACACTTAGACTATAAATCAGTGATACCAAGTTTGGATTAGCTTGCCTGTTAAACGCCCTTGTTTGTTCACCTCCTCCCTTTCTTCATGATTTTACTATAAAATAAATAAACGGAATGCGCCGCCAATCAAATGAGCAAGCATTGTGCCATCTTTGATGTTTACTCTTGACGGCTGCGCGTTGAATTGAGCTGTTCGTCCGGCGAAAAGGGACGGAATAGTTGATTATCGGATAACAATCATGCGCTTTCTAATCGATTTAAAAGATGGCAATTGCTAGCTAAAAAAATCGTTCGATTCGGATGATGAACTCTGGGGAAAGGAGACTCACAAACCGTTTTTTGGCATTGAAATTCAAGTTAATAGTGCAAGAAAAATCCGCACTTTCTCTTAATTAGATGATATATTTTAATAATTGCAAATACTTATTTTATATGCATTAAAATTAGTTCACTGCAATATATTTATTGCACTTATGTCCTAAGACATTATTCAACTGACGAGTTCTTGTCCCATCTATTTAGCGAAACCCTGGCGCTGTCAATTTCATCGCAAGTCCCGGCCTCAGCCGGCTTAAAGCTGTCGGTTTCATAACCCTCACAAGTGAAGAGCACTGCCTTCCTGTCGAAACGGCCCGCAATGGATGGTATAGAAATTGCTTTTCAACAAGCCGCGGAAAATAAGGCGAAATCACACCCTACTACGACCAAGGACTGACAGATGGGGCTCATTTTAGTAGTCGATGATGAACAGGACGCCGGCCGACTGATGCAGCGTGTCTTATCCGCCTCAGGGCACGAAGTTTGCGCCATAGGAGATCCTGAAGAAGCAATAAACTGGCTGCGGAAAAATACTCCCGATCTCGTGCTCCTTGACATCAAGCTTAAAGGCAAAAGCGGCATCAGCGTCTTAGAGTACCTTCGAGGATGTAACCTGAAGACGAAAGTCGTTATGGTGACGGGGTATCCTTCGGCAGAAACAAGAAACAAGGCGATGGACTTTGGAGTTCAGGAATATCTTATCAAACCCATTGAGATTGACGAACTGGAGAGTCGCGTCAATAAACTGCTCGAAGCAGGATGAAACCGACAGCTATCTGCAGCGGGCAGGAACGATATCAGATTGGGCCGTCATAAACCGGCTCAGGTCATAAGGTGCGAGAGTTTATAGAAAAAACAATTCGGTTAAGTTATCATTAACGAACCGCAAGAGTAAGAATGAAAAATCTAATGCAAGCTCTTGTTTGGGTTGGAGGAAACTAATGCAAAACGAAACCTACAGTCTTTGTTTTATGTGCTCGGTCCGGTGTCCTATCCGGGTTGTTACAGAAAATGGTCAAGTTAAATGGATTGAAGGCAATCCTCATGTACCGGGTATGGAGGGTAGTCTATGCCCGCGCGGATCTGCAGGAATTTCCTTGCTGAATGATTCCGAGCGTCTTCAGACTCCATTGATTCGAACGGGCCCTCGAGGCTCTGGCAAATGGCGGCGCGCCGGTTGGGACGAAGCTCTGGACATGGTGGGCGAAAAACTTCAGGAAATAGTCGAGAAGCACGGCGGGCATAGTGTGGTTTTGGGAGAACGAACCAATTTGAGCACTCATGTCAGCAAAACCTTTTTGAAGGCGATCAAATCGCCCAATCACTTCACTCATGACGCCTTGTGCAAGGGTTCGGTAAACACGGCCTGCCGATCCCTTTTCGGCTATACGGATGCCCAGTTGGGTATAGACTATAAAAACACTAAGCACCTGGTCCTGTATGGACGAAATATCTTTGAAGCCATCGAGGTCAAGGTCGCCAATGCAGTAACGGAAGCGCTGGATAAAGGAGCGAAACTCACCTACATCGATCCGAGGGTCAGCATAACGGCAACCAAGGCAAATCGCTACTGGATGATTCGCCCGGGGACCGACCTTGCACTCAATTACGGCCTCATTCATGTTATCCTCAAAGAGCAGCTGTACGACGCTGCATACGTAGAGCGTTGGGTTGAAGGACTGCATGAGTTGCAGGATTTTGTGCGCCCGTACACACCTGAGTGGGCTGAGCAGGAAACGGGCATTCCAGCAGAAGAGATCGTGGATTTGGCGCGAGAAGTCGGTAAGGAGAAACCCTCGGTCGTTTTTCACATGGGTTACCGAGGGGCCAGCCATACCGATGAGATTTATCTCAGACGATCCATCCTGATTCTCAATGCTCTGATGGGAAGTATAGAAGTCAAAGGGGGCTATTTTTTTAAAAAAGGACCCGGTGAAGTGGGGGCCAAACCTGCCCGCAAGCTTACCGAGCAGGATCTGCCAAAGGCAGAAGTGCCGAGGTTCGACAAGGCCGGAACGCCGGATTTCCCGTTGCCCGACCCCAACCACGGTGTTGCCCAGATGCTGCCGTTTGCCATTTTGAACGAAGACCCTTACCCAATCAAAGCATTGATCTCTAACCGCTTCGATCCGCTGATGTCCATTCCGGACAATAATTTAACCAAACAAGCGCTCGATAAACTGGACCTTATCGTTACTATTGATATCAACTTCAGCGACATTGCCTGGTATTCGGATGTGATTCTACCCGAATCCATTTATCTGGAGAGGTTAGACTGTGTGCAGCAGGCAAACGGGCTTAAGCCACAGATGTTCCTGCGCAAGCAAGTGATTCCTCCTCGTTTCGATACCCGTCCGGCATCGATCATTCTCAAACAAATTGCAGAGCGGCTTGGCATCGGACAGTATTTCCCTTACGAAACCATGCAAGATCTGGTTAGATGGCAACTGGATGGCACGGGCTTCAGCCTGGAGGACTTTGACAAAAAAGGATTTGTGGCTTACACGGACAAGCAGATTTTCTGGGACCGTAAGGATGGAATCAAGTTTAAGACTCCTTCCAAAAAAATCGAGTTGGTCTCGTCTTTACTGGAAAATGCGGGTTTCGAGTCTTTTCCCGTTTACAAATCCAAGGTATCGCCCCAAGATAAGTTCAGATTGACCATGGGGCGATGTGCTCTGCACACCCATGTATCAACTCAGAATAATCCGTATTTGAGTGAAATCGTTCCGGAAAACTTGCTGTGGATAAACACCCGGAGGGCGTCCGAGTTGGGCATCACAGACGGCGCGCTGGTAGAGGTTGCATCCAGCCGGGGAGCCGGAAAGATTAAAGCCTACGTTACGGACTTCATCCACCCCGAAACTGTATTCATGTTGCATGGCTTCGGTCATGAAGCTCAGGCTGCAACGCGCTGCTTCAATAAAGGAGTCTCCGACAGCCTGCTGTTGGAAAACATCAGCGACAAGGTGGGAGGAAGTCCTGCGCTGCACGATACCTTCGTTACCGTAAGGTGCGCTTAACGAATTCATTCTCAAACGGAGAAACTAATAATGAGCACATATTATCTATTTCAAGACGCAAAGAAATGCATCGGCTGCCACAGCTGTGAGGTTGCTTGCAAGAGCAACAAAAACCTTCCGGTCGGCCCCAAAATTTGCCAGATCGTCACCGTCGGTCCAAAGTTTGTGGGTAAACTCCCCAAAACATCTTACACTTTTATGCCTTGTTTTCACTGTGAAAATCCATGGTGCGTAGCGGCTTGTCCCACCGGGGCCATGCAAAAACGTCCTAAAGACGGCATTGTTTTTGTTGATGAAAACCTCTGTGTCGGGTGCAAGACGTGCATGTCCGCCTGCCCATGGGGCGCCCCCCAATGGAATCCGGAAACCGGCAAGGTGGTTAAGTGCGATCACTGCAAGGATCGAGTCGACGTCGGCCTGAAACCCGCATGCGTGACGGTGTGTACGACTCACTGCCTGCATTTTGGAAAGCCGGAAGAGGTTCCGCAAGTGAGGCGCGAACGATATGCCAAAGCCATGTCGGCGCTGGATTAGGGAGCCAGATGCCGGATGCCGGATACTAATTAGCAAACACTCATCCCACAGGCGTTCAAACGCTGATGTAGGAACCGCGGCTTCAGGCATTCGGAATCAGAATCATTGTCTTGCGAACTCCGAGAGGAATGAAAATTCATGTCAAGTCCGATTTGTGAGGTCACCAAGACCATTAGCAATGTAACGGAGATATTATCCTCCGGGCGACTCACATATCCACGTTGCAGGCACCGAGCCGAAGAACTTTTAAAGCTGCTGGAAGATGTTTCCTGGGGAAGAGGTGGACCAGAGCATTTCACGGCCATGGAAACCCTTGCCAAAACCATGATCGACGAAGGACCCGACAAGGCTTGCATTGAAGTGGGAGAGACCGTATGGTCGGCTCTCCGCGACTACCGCGAAGTCTTTTCCAGCCACATTGAAACTCACATCTGCCCCACGGGAGAGTGCGTCAAACTTGCTCCGGCTCCCTGCCAGATCGCCTGTCCGGCAGGAATCGACGTTCCGAGCTATGTAACCTTGATCGGTTTGGGACGCGATGCTGAGGCGGTCGAATTGATCCGGGAGGACAATCCTTTTCCGTGGGTTTGCGGACTGGTCTGCACCAATCCTTGTGAGTTTATGTGCGTGCGAGGACGCATGGATAAACCCATATCCATCAAGTACCTGAAAGGATTCGCGGCAGAACGGGCCATGTCGGAGATGCGCTATCAAAATCCACCAAAAGGTCCGGACAACGGGCGCAAGGTTTGCGTCATAGGCGCCGGCCCTGCAGGTATGACCGCAGCTTATTACCTGGCTCTCAAAGGATATCGAGTCACAATTATTGAAGCGTTGCCCGTTCCGGGCGGAATGATGATGGTCGGTATTCCCCGTTATCGGCTGCCGCGCGAAGTCATCGATCGCGAGGCTGGAGCCATCGAGGAGTTGGGTGTCGAGTTCCGCTACAACACTCGGCTGGGACGGGATGTGACCATCGAGCAACTGAGGCAGGAGGGTTTCGAGGCTTTCCTAGTCGCTGTGGGTGCGCATGATGCCTACAAGCTTATGGTGCCGGGTGAAGACGATTATCCTCAGGTGATTGATGCCATAGGATTTCTGCGCCGTGTCGCTTTGGGAGACCGGCATGCTCCAGGCAAAAAGGTTGCCGTTGTTGGTGGAGGCAACGTGGCAATCGATGCGGCCCGTACCTGTATAAGGCTGGGCTGCGAATCGGTTACCATCGTATATCGCAGAACCCGTTCGGAAATGCCCGCCCATGAAGAAGAAGTCATCCAGGCGGAGGAAGAAGGGGTCAATTTCGTTTTCCTGACGATTCCCGTGGCGGTTAAGGGAGACGGGGATGGCATCACAGCACTCCAGTGCCTCCGAGCAGAACTGGGGCAACCCGATGAAAAAGGCAGAAGACGCCCGGTGCCAATCGAAGGAAGCGATCATTTGCTGGAAGTCGATGCGGTGATCTCTGCGATCGGCCAAACCGTTGACAACATCGGCCTGACGGATCTAAAGGACCTCAAATGGTCCAAACGAAACACCATAGCGGCCAACACTGTAACGATGGAGACTTCTGTTGATGGCGTGTTCGCTGCCGGGGACGTAGTTTCAGGGCCCGCCACCGTGGTTGAAGCCATCGGCGGCGGCAAAAAAGCTGCTGAAGCGATCGATCGCTACCTGCACGGAATTCCTCAACCGAAGATGCCTCCGGTGCCGGTTCGCCGTCGCCGCCTGGAATGCATAGAGATGCCGGCATCGACAAAAATGAGCCTAAGCCGTCCCGAGATGCCCTTCCTGAATACGGATAGAAGGCGTATCACCTTCCAGCAGGTTGAACTGGGGTATCCTGAGAACGCGGTCAGAGAAGAAGCCCGGCGTTGTCTTCGATGCGATATTTGCCGCCGGTGCGGGCGCTGCGTGGAAATTTGCCGCAATATGATGGGCGTGAATGCTTTGGAACTTGGCTATCTGGATTTCGATCATCCGGTTCCCACCGACTTGAGATCTACCGCTGAGCGGTGTATCGCTTGCGGTGCTTGTGCTGCCAACTGCCCAAATGAAGCGATGATCGTCGGAGATAAAGATGGTGAACGGTGCGTCTCCCTGTGCGGGACTGTGTTAAATCGTCTGAAGCTGGAATATTGCGAAAAATGCGGTGTTCCGGTCGGCCCCGCAAGGTACCATGATTATGTCATGAAGAGAATCAAGACCGTTGGCCCCACCGCCGGGGGTTTGACTCTGTGTGTTGCATGCGCTAGAAAGTTCGCGGCTGAGCGCCATTCCGAGATTTCGCCGCCTGCTTCGGAAAGAAAGCAGGCAGAGTAAATACCACGCGATGGAGACGTATGTGGAAACCATCAGGAGGGCTGCAAAATGAGCTTTCGCAGAGGGCAAAAAGTAGTCGTTTTTAGACAATCGGACGACGAGAGCTGGCAGGAGTATATGAATCAGTACGTCGGAATGCATGGGATTATAACCGATCCGGACATTTCCAAGAATGACCCCGATGCCCTGATAGAGGTCAGCCTTGACGAAAAAGGCACTCACCGCTTTCCGCAGGACTGCTTGCGCCCTCTGGATGAGTAAAGAAGACGCGAGATTCGCCCGAAAGACCCGTTCAATCGTGTAATGCGTGGGGGGCCGTTCTGGTTCGTCATAACGGTGATAGATTCTATGAGAGGCTTTGATGCTGTTGCAGGATTTGCTTGAAGCCAGGGGAATGGCAGTTCAGTTTATTGCGGGCGACTTTACCGTTTTGGACGCAATCAGTCTGATGGCCGAAGGCAAGATCAGTGCCTTGATCGTCGCTCATGATGATCAGCCGATTGGAATCTTCACCGAACGCGACCTCATGCGATGCCATGTGAATCATGGAGACAGACCCATTTCACAAGTGATGGTTCAGCAGGTCATGACCAACAAACTGTTCATCGCCGAATGCACTGAAGAAATCAGCAAAGTGATGCCCGTGATGCTGCAGATGGATATCCGGCACCTGCCGGTTGCAAAGGACGGAAGGATAGTGGGGATCATTCCCCTTCGGGAATTGGTTCAACACCATGTATCCTCGCTGGATGCCGAGCTCCGATACCTTCAGGACTATATTGCCGACCTGCAGGAAGCGGGACTAGATTAAATATCAGGGAGATCATTAATGGCCGAAATAACATTGGATGATCGTGTATTTCAGGTTGAAGAGCAAAAATCCGTCCTTGATGTAGCCAGAGCAAATGGGATCAAAATCCCGACGCTTTGCTATCACCCCGCACTCAAGCCTTCGGGATCGTGCAAGTTATGCGCGGTTGAGGTGACCGGCCAAACAGGACGACAGCTAACGATGCTCGCTTGTGTTCTCAAGGTAAAGGACGGGCTTAATGTGAAAACCGAAAGCGATTTGGTCCAAAAAGCCCGTACCAAAGCTTTTAAAGATCTTCTGCAATTGGCGCCACAGTCTGCAGTGATCAGAAAGCTAGCGGATGAGTACGGCATTGAACTAGGCCCGCCACCCGACGGCTGCATTCGGTGCCGTCTCTGCATCCGTGTGTGCAAGGAGATTGTAGGGGCCGGTGCTTTAAAGATGGAAAAGCGCGAGGGAAAGAATTTTGTGGTGCCCACTGAGGGGCTCTGCATAGGCTGTGGGACCTGCGCCAACATTTGCCCGACCGGTGCTATTCAGTTGGAAGACAAAGAGAGTGTGCGGACAATTTCAATACGCGGGGAAGTTGTCGGTCGGCACGTTCTTCAAAGGTGCGAAGCCTGCGGCAAGCTATTCGCCACTGAAAAGTTCCTCAAGCACGTCAAGGAACGCGTCACGCCTCACCCGGATGTTAAGGAACATCACCAGTATTGTCCCACATGCGCTAAGCTGTTTTCGCACCGAGTAAAATCGAGTTCGAAGTTCAGGCGAATCTAGGACGCAGGACGAAAATGTCTCCTTTGTCATTTCGAATCAAGCCTTGGCGTGATGAGGCATTTGTGACTTCAAATGATTAGATCAACGGGATATCTCGCCTTCGGCTCGAAATGACGGTTCTCGTACAGCCTTTTGGTCGTGATTGGATTGGTTACTGATTAGGCCCCATTAAACCCCGTTCTTTCATATACTTGACGATTTCCGCAGCTATTTCAGCGCCGGCATGGTGCACGTCCTCTTCCGTAGCGTTTTTTGATAAAACAAACTTGGCGGCCGCTACATAAGGGTTCATCGTGACGACTGCCCCCGGCTTTTTTCCACTGCCTGTTTGAGTGCCAAACGCAAGGAAAGGGGTGTCAGGATGAGAGCCCAGGTTACAAACTTCGACTTGAATCTGCATATCGGTTGCCCCTTCTCCGAAGCCGATCACAGCGCGGCGCAGCCGATTTCCTTCATCAACTTGCAGGAATTGCCCTCGAACCAGCCAACCCTTGTCGGGCACAGATTGATCTTTAGGGATTCGTACTGCAGAAACATTCCGGCTGTTTAATCCTTCGACTATGGAAGCTGCCAATTGCCTGACCAAATTCGCTGCAAGTGCAGCCGGATCCTGTTCCCGTTCCAGTGGACCGCGCCTCTGCAGTATCCCACCTCGGAGCAGTCCTCTCTGCCCAAGAATGCCACCATCCTCCTTGACTTCAGCAACATCGATGGCGAAATCCGAAACATACACCATGCCTGGCATGGCTGTGGGTTGAATCAACTGGTCGACGTCACCTTTGTTCTGGATCGCTGCCTGAGTTCCGGTTCCCAAAAGTGGCATTAAACACACGACAATAAAAATGGTTAAGAAAGACTTCATATCGCACCCTTGATCTAGAACATTTAACTTCAAAGTCTGTTTAGTTGGGACAAAAATGCATCAAATAAAAAAAGTTGAATTGGTAGAAAAATAGCATAAAAGATAGCTGCTCACTACTTTTATCAACCAAGCCCGAACATCCGGTTCGGGCTTGGTTATTAACTCCCTCCCATATGTCACCAGAAATTCTCGATATTGAAACATATTCGTTAAATTAGCCTCGTATAAGGGCTTGAATCAAAACCTAGGAAGGAGCTCTATATGCGAGCTTTTAGTCTGAACGACGCTCTCATTAAAGTCATTTTTCACCACGCAAAGCCTCTCGGGCACCATGAAAGCCCCAGGAATCTCAATCTTGGATTCGGGTTTTTGTACTACGGTTCGGTGAGGGCGCTGAGGCCTTAACACACTTTCAGCTCCCGTCCGGAACCCCCGTAGCGCAGGACTTTAGTCCTGCCGACACATGCAGAGCTTAAGCGCTGCACTGCAAATATGACCGGGTTGGT
>Ga0210125_1000011_pt1 | contig 48505 bp, 29 predicted proteins | sample RushMan_CattailN_FD_185555 | JGI IMG/M metagenome (GOLD analysis project Ga0210125, IMG submission 185555) | Wetland microbial communities from San Francisco Bay, California, USA, that impact long-term carbon sequestration -... | ecosystem: Environmental > Aquatic > Marine > Wetlands ...
CAATGGCTATTATAAAAAACCAGCAAGATAATCCCCTCTATAAGTGGATGGTGGCCGTTTCGGTCATGAGCGGCGCTTTCATGGTCGTCATGGACACCACTGTGGTCAATGTGGCTCTGCCCAAAATCATGGCCGCCTTCGGGGCCAATATCGACAAGATCCAATGGGTGGTCACCGCTTACATGCTCTCCATGGCAATTATGATGCCTTCGGTGGGATGGCTCAGCAGTCGCATCGGCAACAAGGCCCTGTTTGTCTCCAGTCTCACGATTTTCACATTGGCCTCTGCTCTTTGCGGCACTGCCTGGAATGAGGATGCGCTGATCATTTTCCGCATCCTTCAGGGTGTGGGCGCCGGATCTCTGATGCCAATCGCCATGGCGATCATTTTCGAAGCCTTCCCTCCCGAACAAAGGGGGCTGGCAATGGGCGTCTATGGTCTGGGGGCGACCTTTGGACCCGCAGTCGGTCCGACACTCGGCGGATATTTGACGGAAAAGTTTTCCTGGCACCTGATCTTCTATCTCAATGTTCCCGTGGGATTGCTGGGAGTCTTCCTAGCCATGGCCATTCTCCCTCAGGGGAGAACTCGAAAAGGTCTGCGGTTCGATTTTTGGGGATTCCTGACGATGGCCATCGGTCTGGGTTGCCTGCTCATGGCTCTGAGTCAAGGACAGCGGGAAGGGTGGACTTCCTCTTTTATTCTCTTCTTTTTCTTTGCTTCGATGTTAGCTTTTGCTGCCTTCTTCTTTGTGGAGTTCCATACACCACAGCCTTTCATCGATTTAAAAGTCTATCGCAGCTTCACCTATTCGATGGCCACGGCCGTCTTTGTTATCCAGGGGCTCGGCCTTTTCGGCGCGACCTTTCTCATCCCGCTTTTTTTCGAAAACATGCTCCAATACACGGCTCTTCAGACCGGCTTTCTTATGCTGCCCATGGCATTGGCCGTTTCCGTGGTGTTGCCGTTGACCGGACGGTTGGCGGACCGTATGGATGCGCGGATTCTCATCGCAATGGGCATTTTCTTTTCGATTGTCTCGCTATACTGGCTTTCCCTGCTGGATCTTCGGACTTCGACGTCATCCGCTGTTGGTATGCTGATCATGCGAGGATTCGGAATCGGATTCATTTTCCCGGCCCTCATGAACACCGCCCTCAAGAACCTACCTCTGGACAAAGTCGCGACCGGTTCCGGCCTGATGAACGTTTCCCGGCAGGTTGGCGGTGCGTTCGGCGTAGCCATCCTGGGGGCCATGCTCGACCGTCGCCAGGTATTTCATCTCTCCCTTTTTTCCCAGGCTCAAAATCTCAACTCTCTTTCCACCTCAATGTTCATCCAACGGTTGCAGGAGTCATTTATGGGGTTGGGTAGCGGAGCGGACGCAGCCTATCAAAAGGCTCTGGCGTTCCTGCATCTGTTCGTGAAAAAGGAAGCCATGGTAGCAGCCTACGACGATTGCTTTCTGATCGCGGCGGGCTTCTTTTTATTCGCCTTTATCCCCACGCTGCTGCTTCGCACCCGCAAACACTAAATTCAAGCAGGCAACGACTCCACATCGATCAAGCTAAGCCCGGTTGCAAACAATTCCCCCTTTTCTGAATTTTCCTCCCTCACGGGACTGTTAGTTGGACACACATAACCCCGCGCTTTTGGAAAGTATCTGTTTTCATTGGCATTACAATTTGCCAGCAACAACAGGGAGTCAGCGATTTGGTCCCCCCCTTTTCCTAAAGGGGGGTTAGGGGGGATTGTTCAACCTGCTGATTCTTATTTAAAATCCCCCTAAATCCCCCTTTGCGAAAGGGGGACTTTCAATACCCACGGGGTCATGTGTGTCCAACTAACAGCTCAAGGGAGAAGGGGTTTATAATTGATATCAGATCGCTGATTCATGAGGGATTTCGCTGAAAATCCGGTCCTGTAGGTAAAGGCGATGATATTCGAGTTGTTCGATGGAGCATTCGGCGCTGACATCCCTTGATCCCACTTCGTGTGCGGGCACTTGCAGCAAGTCCAGAAAACGCTTCGCATATCTTTGATGTGAAGGACGATACTGATCGAGTCTTTCCAACTCGGTGACGAGATGTCTGAACAGGTGTTTTTTTAAGGCAAACGAGTACCCAACGGTTTGCCGCTTTCTGCCGCTGATCTTCTCAACGCTTTCGCGGGTGAGCAGGCGCAGAGCCTCCAGTGCCTTGAAGCACTCCAGTCGATCCATGCGCGTATTTGCCAACAGGTGGTGCAGGAATGCGTGAGGGAAAAAGCGCAGGGCGCTGGTAACCGGATTTGCTGCGGTCATCCCCAAACCGCACTGACTTCCTGCCTTAACAGCATCGCTCTTTGCCCAAAGAGCATGAATGTGGTCGCTCAGACCCTCCCCCTGGAGAATAATGTCCAGCGTAGACCCAAGCGACACCGTTCCCTGCAAGCAGGCAGGGCATTGTCCACAGGATTCTTCAGACAGCCAGTCGGTGAAATGTCTTGCCAATCGAACCACATCATCGTCTTCCCCGATGAAGACCAGCCCACCGGATCCCAGCATCGCTCCGACGTTGTCAAAGCTGTCGAAGTCCAGCGGAGTATGCAAAAGATAGGAGCGGACACCAGTTAGAGACAGGATTGCTCCCGACGGGCCGCCTATTTGAACTCCAGCCAGATTTTTACCTTCCTGAATTCCCCCGCAGATCTGAATAATATCGCTTAGGGTTCTGCCGAATCGCACCTCGACCAATCCGGTATGCTTGACGATGCCGGCAACAGAGAAAATTTTACTTCCGCCGCTGCGCTCGGTTCCCTGTTTTGCATACCATTTGCCGCCTCGTTGTATGATAAGCGGAACATTTGCAAAGGTTTCCACATTGTTCAGCAGGGTGGGTTTTCCCCAAAGTCCCCGGAAAGTGTTGGAAATAGCACCGAGTGTGGGTTCTGCGGCTTGTCCCTCGATGGCCCGCATGATCGCTCTTTTTTCACCGGCGACAAAGGCGCCGGCTCCAAGACGAATATCGATGTCGAAGTCTCTTCCGGAAACGCCGAAAATATCTCTTCCCAGAAAACCCTTTCTGCGCGCCTGGAACAGTGCATGTTCCAACCTGCGAACCGCATCTTCGTATTCCTTACGTACGTAGATCACACCGTATCTGGCGTCCACTGCAATGGCGGCAAGAAGCATCCCCTCTATCACCTGATGGGGCTGCTCCTGGATGAGGGTGCGGTCCATGAAGGCGCCCGGGTCGCCCTCGTCACCATTTGCCACAATCAATTTGATTTCATCTTTGTTCTCATCTTTTTCCTCAATAATGCATTTTGCCAGTCTTACCGCGTCCCATTTCCTGCCGGTGGGGAAACCCGCTCCGCCACGGCCCCTGAGTTTTGCTTCGCTGATTTCGATAACAATGTCCCGCGGCTCCCACGCCGATTTTTCTGCAAGGCCCAATACTCGGAACACCGAGGCGTATCCACCGTTGGCTGTATACGATTCAATATCGTCACCGGGCGACCCTCCGGAGGCAAAGCCCAATACCAATCGGTCCTGGGTCTTAAGGAAGGAATCATCATCGTCTTGCGTCTGACCGTCGGCCAGTCCCTCATCTTTTAGGGGCGGCGCCTGATTTGGCGGACCGGTGAGGCATATCAAGCTGTACTGTCCTCCCTCTTGCCCGACCGCAATGGCGTTAGCGTTATAGATCCCCAAACGCATCGGACCATCGGTCCTTTCCGCCTGTACCAATCCGTCAATGACTCGAGCCTGCGGTTTCAGGCTCTGTTGAAGCTCCTTTGCAAGAAATGCAGCCGGGTAATTTATGAAGGTTTCTATTTGCGAAGCTTCGTCCAAAATCACGCATCCGTTCTGTTCAGATCCGTCGGGTGCGGTGTAGATAAAAGCGAGGCTGTGCGGAACGAACTGCCCCAAGGAATTGTGATGGCCGTTTTGGCAGGCAAAAACTTCGCCTGCGGCTCCAATTTTCAAGAAATGTCCTGTCACATCAGGGGATTGCGAGATGTTTTGCCCCATAGGCAAGGGTTCGCCTCCCCGTATGACATCGGATATGCAGACCTCTTCCAATAGATCGCTCTCATGTCCAGGCGCCAGAATCTCTTTGATGCGGTTCAAGAACATGATACGGTTTTCATACTGGGGTCCCTTCAAGAGGTGCTCGATAGTTCGTGGTATATCTTCCGCGGTCCGTTTCCCCAGAAAAGCATCTCGAGCTTTTATGACTGGGGCCAAATGACATACCCCAAAGCAATCCATTTCAATAAACTGGATTCCATGCCGGCCCACTTCCCCCTCTTCGGCTGCTATCTCCGCGGCGAGACGGCGGGATAGATCGGGCTGTCCACGCAGAAAGCAAGCCGTCCCTTTACAGATGTATATAATGATATCGCCGCCGGGGTCGGCACTGTATTGCTTGTAGGAAGCAATCACCCGTATGACGTCGGTCGGATCAAGCTGCAGGATTTCGACGATCTTTTGGAAAGATTCCGGAGTAATGTAGCCGAAGATATTTTGTACTTCCTGCAGAACTCGGGGCAGTCTGGCTTTGGGACCGAGTCCGGACATTACATGATAAATGTCTTTGTGTTGTTCTCTTTCGGCGATGGCCGCCACTACGTCGGGGCGGAGCATAAAAGCATAAAGAAACCAGTCCTGTTCCTCATCACTGTAGGATATTTTTCTCGTCGAGTATTCAGGCAGACGATTGTATCGTTCCATTTCGTGCTGCAGTCGTTCGTGCTGAATATCTTTCGACGCATAGCAGGTCGCCAGCAATCTTCGATAGGCGTCCTCATGCTCGATCAAGTATCTCACGAAGCTCGAGTGTCCCTTATGTTCTATCGGAAGAGCCTCCAGCAAAAACAGGGAAGCCTTCTCGAAAGGCTTAAGCGGAAGCCTGATTCCTTGGGCGCTCCAAAATTCTTGGGGCGATTGGTAGATTTTTTGCCAAAACTCTGCCGGATCCTCCGTCAGATCTTCAGAAGTCCGCGGTTCTTCACTAGAAAGACCCATGCTTTGAATCAAACTATGAACAAGCAACCGGATTGCATCCTCGTTGAGTATCGCAAATGTTTCCCGTCGTCTTGTTAGAGCATGGCGAGCATAGGTGAGCCCCATTAAGTTGGCGCGTGCTTCAGAGATCAAGCCTTGAATCGTACGTACGTAGTCCGACCAGTTCTCATCTCGAAGCAATTGAAATTTACGCAACTCTTTTTCTAAAGCCGGGTTGTCGGAATTCGACGAGGCCAGGAATTCAAGAATCATCTCTAAGACGTCCTGTTCGCGCCAATCGATCCTCGACAGATGATTGTCGAACAATCGGACCAGGTGTCCTTCGGAATCTTTGCCATGTAAGCCTTTCTTCTCTCGGAGGAGTGTTTCACGAAAGTTGTGAAAACCCTCGGGGTGCTGTTCGAAAGCGAGTCGAAGTTGGCTTAAACTAAGTCGCAGAGTGCAAACGGCCTGAGCAAGTTGTGGTAAATAGCTCGGGAGGCGGGTATCAACGGGTCCCCAAAAGTATTTGTGAGCCCTCTCGTGCAGATCGATCCACTCATCGGGACTCATATGAGGAGTGGGCACTACAAATGCATTTTGTGTCGTATTTATAACAGCCATGGTCATTCCTTCCTCAAATAAGCCTTGACTCTAGAGTTGCGACTTGGCCGGCCATCCATTCAGCAAAGCCCCGATCGGCCATCTGCTCTGCTTCAGCCTCCAGCTCCAAGAGCGAGACGCCCAATAGCGCTTCTAAACGATTATCAAGTTCTTGGATTCTTTGTTTGCGATCCGGGCGCTGTGAAGAACGAAGCTCCTCCAGGGGGGTGAACCAATGATCTCGAAGAAAGCATTGGAAGTCATTCCAACTCGGATCGGCATCCTTCTTCTGATATTGACGCAGGGTATAAAAGATAGTGCGGCGGTTGATGCTTCCATTCGACCAACCACGGTATATTTCCTCCCTCTTTTTATCCAGTTGATCTACGATTTGCTCGATTCGCTTTTGGAAGGAGTCAATACGCTCTTTTTCAAGTAGATCGGAAAGCTGCCGGTACATCTCTTCTTTTATCCTTCCAAGCGCTACGCCTCGCCGACTTGCGATTTCATGGTAATGAGCGTTGCCTGAAGCTTCGCCTTTCAGGATTTCAGATCGGATTCCATAGAACTCCCGTTCCGCTTCCTGCAGTTCATGGTCCTGTGCCGCCAAACGACGTGCCGTTACGGTTGTGTAAATCCATATCTTCTGATCCAACAGCTGATCTCTTCTTTCCCACTGGCGTTGAATGGCGAGCTCAAGGGCATCTTTTTCGATACCGGAAAAATCGTAGCCGCCATTCTGAAAATCTCCGACCAGGCTTTGCAGACTTCCATTACGTTCCATATTGAGCAGCACGTGAAAACGTATGAAGTTTGTAAGCTCGTTGACTGCGGTCGCGATATTGCGTTTTTCCTTGCGCGACACTCCTTCCCGCAGCCCTCGATTAATCGCATCTTTATCCTTGATGCGTGAAGCCAGCAGCGGTATCCCCAAAGATGTACCGGGCAGGCTCTTCTGCCCCGGACCCTCGAGTATGCGTTCCTGGGTGAAGCGCAGCCACGCCGCCTCCATAATGTCGGAGGTTTCCCTGATTTCCCTCAAAAGAGCGGTCAATGAATCCAGATTGCCCTCCATCTTTGCCAGCAGGAAGAGATAATGAAGAAGCCGCTCGCGATCCATGGTCTTGTGGCGCTCCAGAAGGAGGTCTATGATGGACTTCAATTCGGGGAGCATCTTCACGAGAGCATCCTTTTCTTTCTCTCTAGAAGGAATTTGTTCCTGACCGGTTTTGGTCACTGAGCCGACGTGAGACTCCGAGGCTTTTTCTGAATGCTCTTGGGGGTTCTGAGAGAACAATGGAAGTCGGCCGGATCTATTCAAAGATTCATGTTGGCATGCTAAGATCAATCGGTAGAGCGCGTCTTCAATCAACCGAATTTTTAGATTAGGATTGAAACCCAACAGCTCACGAAGTTTTTCATCGATCTGCTCTTTGTTCTTGCCCTCTCTTAGGCCACGGCGGACCAGCAGCCTGAAGTATGAGGATGGGATTTCCAACTGATTTTGTTTGTTGTCGCGGTGAGCCTCAGATGGCTTGGCATTGGCTTCGGCGCCTTTGGGTTGTTTGTGGGAACCCCCAAGAATTCGGTCAAACCATCGACATTCAAGTTCCTCTCTATATCTTGCTTTGATGCTGGAAACGATCAGTGCGCGAATAAGGGCAACACGCTTTTGCAGAGGTTCTTGCCAGCTTGTCAAATACCATGCCGGGTTTCCATCGGCACTTGATTTCAGTGCATTTCCATCGGTGCTGGGCAAACCCTGTAAAGTTTCCTTTTCGTCCGGTGAGAGGTGGTCCCAGAGACAGGAGAAGTCGATGGAGAACCGGAAATTTTCATCCTGAAACTGCTGCCAGATCCTGTCCCCTGCCAGAATGACTTGCTCTTCTGTCGAAATAGGCAAAGAAAATAGGGCCATCGTGAGCTCTTCACCGGTCGCTCCTGCCAATTTTGACTCATCCACAACAGCAAAAACGATCTCTCTCAATTCAGCAACATCTTTGATCGAATTTTTATCCGGCCGTTCACGGAAAAGGCTGAGTTTGAGCCGTCTTTTCTCCATGTCCGCGCTTTCAGAGTCCAGCCAGTGGGCCAATAGGGCATCTCCAATGCGGGCCGCGCTATCTTCCTGGAGCACTTCATTTTTGAGTGTGGACAGCACTTGGCCGGCAGAGAGCGAGGATTCCTGATGCCAATAGGCGTTTTTGATGATCTTGGAGAAGTCCTCCCAGTCTCTGATAAAAAAATCCGGCAGATTCATCGTCAAAAGATCTTCATTCCACCAATGGCTGAAAGCATCCTCATGTTTTTCCCATCTATGCTGAAGGACCAGGTTTCGATCTCTTGAGCTCAGTTGATGCAGGAAGAACACATTCTTATAAATATCCGCAGCTATCCAGGAAGGATCCTTTCTCTGCAGGAGAGGGCGGCTTTGGCGTTTCCGGTTTACCAGGTTCAGCCAAGTTTGGCGTTCTTTCAGGGTCAGCCATTCAGCCTTTAGCCTTTCGTCGCCGTGTTCAATCAGATAAGTTCGTTCATCATCGTGCAGACCTTCAACCACCTCTGGTCCCATGTAATCTCGAAGGTTTTCATGAAATTCCATCAAATCCGGGTTCTTGAATATCTGCGGCTTGGTGGACAGATTCTCCCAGATTTCTTGCAGCTTCGTCATGACTAGACGGCGCGCTGTTTGTGATTTAGTGGATAGCACCTTGCGAAACAGGTGTCTATCAGCGGACGACTGCCATTTTTTATGATCCGATAAGACTTCGAGCATGTTGACAGGTTGGCTGCCGTTTCCGGCAACATCTTTTAACTGTCGTACCCTGCTCAAGAGAGGAGAAACGGAGTGTTTTGGCAGCTGCACGCAGTGTTGAGGCTGGGCTCTTCCAGTCAGCAAGGTGAGGGCAAACTGCCTGCAGCCGGCTTGTCCGCAGGCGGCGCAATCAAGCTGAGGAAGCAGTTGCACGATTTCCTGAACCAGGTCCTCAGATATTTCCGATGCTGTGTCCTCAAGCTTCAGAAGACTTATTATCGTTGAGTTTACCGTCTGGTGAGTGAGCGTGCGGGGCGGCAGATCCACCCCCGCGGCAACTTCTTCCAGCTCCGCCAGAAGAGCATTCAGATCTCCATCCTCTAAAAATCGCTGAATATCTTTACCTAAACGTCGATGCGTTTCCCACGCCAGATAAGCTTTCCATTCCGACGCACTGAAAAGATAAGGGCGCAAGGAACTCCGATATAATGGCGCGCCGTGTCTTGACAACTCTTCTTTAAGAGAAGCAAACGTGACGGCTTGAATGGTGTCCAACGGCGGAGAAAGAAGACTGACGATTTGCGCTATCTGATCCGTGGAAACTTCAATGCGTGGAAGCTCTTCCCGGTGTCTCCCGTATCCCACCAGCAATGTATAAAAGGCGGGAGAGAATTCACTGACAACCTTACCATACACTTCCTGCAAGTCATTTTCAGTGGTTTCGAAATTTTGCTGGAGCTGCGGCAAGATGTGTCGCGCAGGTATAATCGCTCGACAGTAGTGCTCGACCGATTCCAGGGCATGAGGATGCACCTGTTTGATATTCAAGCCCCATTTCCTGCCGACGTCTGCAACCCATTCCGGTTTTGCCAGATCGGACAGCGCCAAGCTTGCTTGCTGCAGCCCTGACAGCAGATCATTTGCGCCTTCATTTCTCAGGTACTGAAATGCAACATAGCGAGTGAACTGAGTGTAATCGTGATAGCCCTGAATGCGTCGACTTCGGGCGATGCGCTGCAACGCATCCCACTGACTCTGAACCTCCCGATCCATTAATTGTTTTAATTCATTACGTGATTTCAGCTCATACCCTTTTCGAGGCCGAACAAGTTGGCGTATTACATTATCGGGAAGCGCCCCACGGACTTTTTCATCAAATTTTTCCGGCTGCTTTTGTGGGAACCATGCGAGACCGGCCATGGTCCAACCGGTCGCAAAGCGGACCAGTCTGCCGATAAGATGATTCTTCGGCAATGGCTGGGCTGATGCCTGCAGGTATGCTTCACATTCACCAATGACGTCTTTTATAATGCGATTGTGCCAATCGACTAAAATCTCTCGACTAAGAGCGAGATCACTCCCAAGATGCCCTGTCAGACTTTCTAGAGGAAGAAAAAGAGGCAGGCGGGCTCTCTCCAGACGTTCCACTTCTTCCAATGAAACCAGAGAAGCTTCGTAGGGGTCGCGAAATCCCTGATGTTCAATGTTGAAACCCTCAGACTGCAGTCGATCCAGGACAGCACCAGCCTCCGGGATAGTATGCTCGCTCATTGTGCGGTTTACCACAACTCTCATGAGGTCCAATAAGCTATCCAGTTGGCGAGTAGCATACAATTTCTCAAGACGTTTTTGCTCGATCTGATTCAGTGTTTCAGCCAGACAATACTGATGACATCTGAGAAGCACGTAAAGGGCGGGTTGTAGTGGTCCGCCTTCAAGCAACTCGGGTAAAATGTGACCTTCCAGCTGTTGAGCGACTTGGTGACTTAACGGACCGGTGCCTTCATCGGACAAAACGGATTCCTCGAACATCCGGAACTCCAGCCAGATGATCAGGTCTTCCAGGTTACTGATAAGCTCTCTTTCGTTAACGATTCGAGAACGCAGCAGGCGGTAGCGATCCAGCCTGTTTTCGTGCTCGACCGCGTCGAGACGGTGGTACCTTTCTATTAAGAGAAATCGTTTGGTCCAGTTTGCAATTTCTTGCGGATTTTTCTGAAAGAAACTTGCTCTCTCCAGATGCTGCAGACTGGAAAGCAGAGAAGCGGGAGAGTCGCCCTGGAAGCCAGCAGAGCTCCGGCTTACATCGGTCTTTTGGGGTTTTTGTGAGAACGGATGATCTAAAGATGCAGCATACCACTGCTTGCGAAAGAGATAAGATGTATAGTTGTGAACGTCGCATTCTCCATTTATCCTGCAAGTTTGTTCCAGGTCAAAAAGTTTTTTGAGCGCCTCTCGCGCCTGACGTTTGACTTCCGAATCCTCTACCGGAAACTGGAACATCGTATGGACTTGAAACAGGATTTCCGCCAGAAGCTGTTCCTTCAGATCAAAAACGTCACGCTGCCATCGGACTGACAGGTCGACCTTCTCTTCTTTTGGCAAAAGTAAATCGATTTGCTTTTGCTGCTCACCGGTCGACCGGAGCGGATAGTGTTTTTCCAATTGGTCATATAGTTTCGACCGCATCGTTTCGTTTATCATGAGCTTTTCCCTCTTTGCATCTGAGTCATTGTTGCTGCAGGCGATTCTTTGACACTTTGGCTGCTCATTAAAATCCCCCTAAATCCCCCTTAATTCCGAAAGGGGGACTTTTAAGTGGGAGCGGGTTTCTTGATTTAAACTCAATAGGGTGGGGGCCACCCAGTTCCGATAATACTCCAAGTAGAAGGACGGATTCTTAGGATAGGCGGTCAGACATCGTTCTCTGAGGTATCGTTCCAATTCCTGCCCAACCGTTTTATCCATACTTTCTTTGGATTGTTCCTGCAGCAGCTCCCTTAAACTCAGTGTTAAATCCTTGAGTCTGCTAAGACCTTCTCCTTCAAATAATTCCCGCAGTTCGGGTGCGTGATGCTGCGCAAGCACTTCCTGCTGCAAAGTGCGATCGATCACGTCTCGATAGCAAGCCTTAAAGTCGAACAGAATTTCATCAACCTGGTCGGGCGACCAGCGCTCATACAATTCATGAAGGGCTGACGAGGGCTCGCTTTGCAGTCGATGGACAAGCTGGTACTCATAATCTTCCGGATTGTAGAAGAGCGGATGTTCTCCTTGCATTGTCACCATTTGCTGCAAAATTGATTCAATCAGAAGGCTTTCCTCTGCATCAAACTGCACTTGGGGAGACGCATTGGTCATCTTGGTTTGCATTTCGTCCTCGGTTTTGAACTGATCCATGGTCGTTGGGGCAAAATCCACTGCTTGAGATGCAGCGGGCTGCTGATCCACAAATATTTCTGCAGAAGCACCGTAGCTCTCGAGTAAAAATGGGGAGAGGCCTTTGGCTGATGCAACATCACTTTCTAAAAACGATCGAGCAATTTCATGGTTTACCGGTTCATTGCTGTAATGCAATAGGATGATGGCATGCCGCCAAGTTGCCAGTCTGTTTTGGATGGCATGCTTTGCCAGGCGGATTTCAAGATAAAGGACGATTTGCTGCAGGAGTGTTGTTTCCTGCAATATCTCCCTTGGCCCAATGAATTCAACTTGATGATGATTGGCTAGAAAAGCGGTATAGTTTTTGGCCGCGAGAAGGTCTTCGATGCTCTTGCCGTACGTTTTGTACTCTTGCTGCTGATCGCTTTGCGTGCGCAGATGTTGGGGCACCCGAGTGTGCCGGTTGGTATTGCGAAGATCGAGCGCAGCGGCTTCCTGCATCATTGCCTGCAGAAGCTCATCCTCTGCAAGCCACTTTTGGATCAACGGAATTTCCCATTCTTGAGGTGGATGAAACAGCAAGTGGGTGGAAAGGAGTATTTCCTTCATTTCGGGTACGGTGATTTCCCTTCCTCCCAGTCCCCCGACCAGTATTCTTAAATGTTTCCTTCCCGACCTCGTTCGGAATGAATTGAAGCGGGCAAGAGAAGTAAGAACGCGAGAAGCCAGGGGAGGAATCGATCCGAAACTGTTGGAGCGATCCAGGATCGCAATTCGCTGCACTCTTTCAAACCATTCGAACAGCTTTTCTTCGGGGAATGGATTAAAGCATCGTACGGACATGCAGGCCATGCCGCTCCAGCCTTTTTCTTCCAATTCCTGAAGCGATTCTACCGCGTTCGGGTAGAGCGATCCTTGTAAAACGAATAGAGTTTCTATACGCCCATCAGGCGTAGCGGAATCGATTTCGAGTTCATCCAGCTGGATGCCGGTCAATTCCCGAACAGCGCGCACCGCATACGGATACACTCTTGCCGCAGCCTGGTGAGCCTTCTCGAGTTCGGACTGCGTCTCTTGATAAACCGCGGACGTCCCGCTCGGGCCGTGGACAATCAACTCGCCCTGCCGATTGATGAGTTTGTGTTCTAAGAAGTCGAAATTTCTCAAAGTTTTTTTGAGCCAAGCGCGTACCCGCTCATCGGACGGAACCTTTACCAAGCCTATTTTATGCGTATCCGTGATGCCGCCGATCGAGAGGATGACGGGTATCTTTGCAAAGTGAGTGAGCAAACGCGCCAGATATAAAGCCGGCACATATTCTTGAATGCCTTTTGGGGCCAGCATGATGCCGCCGTCATCTCGAAAGCTCATGAAATCGGTGTGGCTCTCTTCAATGTTGAGATTGGGAGCAGCAAGGGCGCGTTTAGCAATGAGAAATAGTCCTTCCAGACGGGCGCCGACAAATTGCGGGATCACTTCGGTGAAAAGGCGCCATCCCTGGGACGCGGTGAAAGTAACCGGCAGAAAACCACCGTTGCGCGCTATGCCCAGAAGTTTTTCGGCAGCCACTTTTTCCGAAGGATTGACTTCGTCCACTACGATGTAGGGATGCCCATTGGCGAAGGCCTCTGCCATCGCGTAGAATGGGTTGCCGGCCGGCGTGATTGGAAATCCTACATAAAAGACGGGATGCTCGGCAGTGGCTATTTGGCTCAGAACCATGCCCGCCAGAGTGCCACCCATGATCATTAAGTATTTACTCGGATCCTCTTCCAACAGACGAGCATCGATCTCTACCCTTGAATCTATTTTCATTTCCTGTGGAAGTTTATCTTTGGAATTGTCCGCGTTATCCCGTATGCCTGCGGAAATTTTAGCCTTTTCCATTGCTGCATAATACTGATTCAAAAGCTTTGGATTCTTGACTACCGCTGCAGGGAAGCTTTGAGTGAGTATGGGCAGGTCCCGTTCCCAGCGAAAAGGAAACCCTATTTGCTGCAACGTCTGAAAAATTGGCGCAATAGCCACCAAGTTGGATACTACTTTGGTTGAACCGGTGACCTCCTGCATTATTCCGTCCATGTCGACCGTTATCATTCGGACTCCGGCCATGGCCGAGATCTTGCCCGCCAGTCGTCGCTGCTCCTCGGTTAGACTGCTGAAGCCTTTGTTCCAGAGTATCCGCGCGATCTCGTCGAGAATCGTCTCATGATCCGGTTCGGCCGCAGAGGAGAATTTCTCACGAACCTGTACAGCCGCATTGCGAACTTCTTCCGGGTAGAAGTTCACCAGTTCGTTCCAGAGAGTCTCGCCGGGCTTGTGGCTATTGATGATGAGGAACCCTTTAGGGTGCAATTGTCCAAAAAACAGGTCCGGTTGACGCTTCATTTCTTCAAAATTGGTGACCAGCAAGACCGTCATCGGATAAGTATACATGGCGTCTTTTCTTTGAAGCGGCTTGGAGTCAACGAAAGTCGCTGACAGGACAGGCGTTCCACGTTTTGAGGAACCGAACTGCCAGGCCATACCCGCCCAAGCGCCTTTGGCAGTGAAGAAATTGGCAAAGATCCTGTTAATGGCGATTCCTCTATCCCCTGCCAGGCTTGCCACGCCTACAGAGAAGGGACCGAGCTGATTGATTCGTTTGAAAATCTCATTTTTTTCTTCGCTCGATGTTGTCTCGCGAGGCTCCCTGATGAGCCCTCCACCGCTCAGAAAATCGTGTTTTAGCTGTTGTGCCAGACGGAATTGCTGGAGCTCCATTTGTTTGGCGATGCTTCGTTCCTCGATGATGCGATCCAGCAGCGCGTAAAGGCTTTTTCGTCTTGCTTCCGAAAGGCTGTGACTGTCTCCCAGGTCGGTAGGGAAGAGCTCCTCTTCCACTGGGTCGGTTTTCCTGACGGCCGCAGCGACTCTTTTGAGCTTGGCAACTTGCTCCTGAAGATTTTCTCGTAACTGGTTAATGTCGTGCAGTATTTGGGCTGCCTTCCCATTGTTGTCCTCAAACATGAGAGGATCGTTGATGTCGGGCGGAGCAATCTGTTCCAGTTCTTCCAATTGAGCGACAAATTCTTCCAGTTGGGTTTGGTGGCCTTTAGCTGTCAGATCCCGGGTTTCCAGGTACCGCGCCAGCTCGTCCCAACCAAGGATGCGACGCACCAACTCCATTTCAAGAGTGAACATGTACTCGGGCTTTAAATCACCATGTTGATTGAAAAGCATCGCGTACTGAAATTGTTCCAATCGATACCGGTAGTGTTTCCAGGCTTCTTTAAGTTCATTCATGATCGAACCTGCCCAGTCCTCCGCCTGGCGCACCAGATGGGTTTCCAGATCGATTTGCCAATTGAGTTGGTCGCGAAAACTATCGAGTTGCATAATCAGGAAATGGGCTGTGAGGTTGCGAGGTTCCAGCTTGCCTGTTTGCGGGTTCTTCTGAAAAAGAGCTCGATAGCGCGGATCACGGTGAAGCCAATAGGTAATGGGTTTGGGTTTGCGCCCCCACTGGGTGTAAGGTTTGTCTCGATCCTCGGGATGGTAGGGAGTTATGCGTTTTCGAAAACGACCCACAAAAACAACCTCGGGAAGCATGCCCGCGTGAGCCATGATTTCTGCCAGATCATCGGGGTCTTCGCCAAAGAACTTTCCAGTTTCGGGGCATGGTGTCACATCCCACCGGATGGCGGATTGGCCCAGCTGATCGGCCAGTTGCCAAAACTGCTGCATGGCTGTGCGATTTGCGCTGTGCCCCGAGCCAACCAGAATTCCCGGGAATTCGGCGGCCAGGTTGATCAAATTCCACTGAATTTTTTGATTTCCTATCAGGAACTTACCGACGGGAGTCGTCAAGGTGCCCATACCGAGAAGTGACGTCGCAGAACTTTCACCACCCGTGTTTGAGTAGACCTGTGTATCGGTGATGTTTATGAAATGGAGAACGTTCGAATGGCGCTGCGAAATCATGAATGCTTGTTGCCTCAAGGCGTTCAGCCAGGCGGGAAGGCCGATGACGGCGCCTCCATCGCCGCCCTGGCTGACAACATAGCGTCTGCCCTTATGCAGGTAACCCATTCTAACAGCCCGATCTTGAGCCATTGCGATCGCTTCGCCCATTGCGAAACCGCCTCCGAAGACAGTGCGGCCGCCAGGCACTTTTTGTGCAACCTCATTCACCTTGTTCAGCGTTTCACTCATGCACCCGGTTTCACAGGTGAAACAGACTTGAGGAATCTCCCCGCGAGCCAGGCTCATGGCCATGGACATGTACACGGGTATGGCCAAAACCTGCGCTTCGGCACAGCTTGGGCAGGCGCTGTGCCCACTGGCAAAGGCCAGGTTCCTGTAGCGGGCATGGATCAGAGCGTGGTTTCTGGGGATATCCTGCAAAAGCTCTTGAGCATACGAGGCCTCAGCACGCATGAGTTCCGGGTGATTGGTGAAAATTTTGAAGAACTCCGGACGGAGGTCTGTCAGCAGCGGATTTCTGCTGAATGGAAAAGCTTGCGGAATGTTGGGAGAGAGAATTTGCCCCTGCCGTCCGGTATGTTCCGTGATCAGTTGATGAAGTTCTACCGGAATTCGATCGGCGTAAGGAGCCAGAAAAATGTCAGTTTTTCTCTCTTGCCACAAATCCACCAAAGACTGCCCTGTTAACGTGGGACGTCCGAGTTCATAAAAAAATTTGCTTGCCTCATTCACCGGAAACAAAATGTCTCCGTTGGCGAAGCCGGCAACGGCAGTAACGTCAATGCCAAACTTCATCGCTGCTAGAGCCATTTCGAGCTCAATTTTACCGCTCCTGGTTTGCAGCACTAACGCAGCTCTCTGCAGCGCGCGAATGACTACCATTTCGTTTACGGTTTCATTGGTTCGAATTGCCGTCACCAGCAGCGGCTGCTTTTCCGAGAAAGCGGGATGGGCCGGCACGTCAAGCTGGATCTGTTCCGCGATCGGTAAACCGTGGCTAGAACTCGACGGTTCTGTTGGGACTCTGAGGCGCGGGATTATGGAATAAGGAAATCGGGTAGTTTTATGGTCTTCGCTTTTTTTGAGCGTGGCCAAATATTGTTTCGCAAGGTTGCCGTGAAGATAAATGCCGGGACCTCCTTCATTTATTCCCGGTCTCCTGTCAGCAATGGATTCTTCCAGTTCTTCCTTGGGCCTGGCAGCAAGAAAAGAACATCTTTTCTGACACAAACCGCAATTGGTGCAAAAGTCTTCACTTGGCCCCAGGAGTTGAGCTCCTTTTTCCGTTACTATGGCGCGCATTTCATTGCAGACAGTGGTGCAGCGCAGGCAGTGAGTGCAGAGCTTGCGGTCGTAAACGACTCTTTTGGAAATGTGTTTTCTCAAACGCTCGGTGCTGTGCCTTTGCACAATCGACGGAGCTCCGAGCGTCAAAAAGTCGCCGTAATCGTCAAAACGCGCCGGATCATCCGTTTGCTCCGTTAGAAGCTGAACGGCAACCGTAAGCAATACCCAACAGGCCTCATCCTCTCCACTTGCCATTTCTATCAAATGCAGGTTTCCCGTTCGATCCTCCAAAAAAGTCAGGAATGCACGCGGCGGTGAAGCAAGGTCGCGCTGACTGAAAGTGAGGGCGTAATATCTGCATTTCCCGTACTCCCGCTGTAAGACTTCACGCAAGGACTCAGGCCATGAGCCCTCCTGGCAGTTCTTCTCATATTGGGCGCCCAAAAGGCCGATTGAGAATCCCCAACCAAGGGATTGAGATTGCACTATTCGGAATATTTTGTCGGAAATTCGTACAAAATGAACTCCCGAAGCATGATCTTCGATAAGGCCCCAACTCGCTCTTTCCGAGGGTTCCTCATGGGGCGGCGTGCGAAAAATAGTGCTGGCTAATTCAGCGATCCAGTTCGGTGGGGTTGACCTCATGGTAATAATCCTTTGCTCGGTTGCGTAAAGCAAATCTTGAGGTTTTTGAATAAGCAGCCATCTCAACCCCCCCTCCCACCTTGTCAAGTGGGAGAGCCTTAACTGAGTTTTGAGACAGTTGCTAAATCCTGATTGTGTGTTGTTGATTGGTTCAGGGGCGGTAGGAAAGAGCTCTTCCTACCCCCACGTGCGATGCCGACCAAAAAGTACTGTCGGTTTGAATGAATAGTTGAGTACTAATTCGAACTTTATCGAATCAGTATAAAGGACTCGGAAAAACTATCTTTCTAGTCCATCCCTGCAGCGTGGGGCTTCAGGCCTGCATGAACAGGCAGGGCTAAGGCCCTGTGCCACGAATATGAATTGGATGTTTTCTTTCCGAGTGCCTGGCTCTCTATCAATCAATATTCTGGTTCAACAGGAATGCAAAACCGCCGGGTAAGGCCAGAACAAAGTGTAAAATGGATGATCACGTAAATGAATTTGTGATCCATGAGGATTCAAACAGCCGACGGTAACCGGCGCCATTCTCCTCAATGCCGGTATCTGTAAGAAAAAACAATGTATATCGGTGAGTCAAGAAAATAAATTTCACAAAGTAAGGAAATGCTTATGATGCCAAACTCGATCGCTCGGGTGGCCTACTCGTCGGCAAGCTGCTGTTCGATCAATTCCTTTATCACCATCGCGTTGTTATGTTCCGTGTTTTTTGCTGCATAAATCAACGTAACGGTTCCCGTTCGAGCCTTTTGTGCAAGTTGACTGATAAGCTTTTCTTTAGCTTCGGCTTGGAGTTCCAATTTATATCTCCTTTTAAATTCCCCCCAGCGTTCCGGATCGTGCCCGAACCATTTTCGAAGGTCGTCACTTGGAGCTAAGTCTTTCAACCAATCGGTCAAATGAGCCTTGTCCTTGGTGACTCCTCTCGGCCACAATCGATCAACCAAATAACGTTGCCCATCCTCTTTAGTTGGTGGATCATAGGCTCTCTGCAGCTTGATCATGGCTCATGGCTCCAGGTGGAAAAAATTGAATCATATGGAAAGATACTAAGAATCGCCCCCGTGTAATGCAACATCCCAATAGCCTTTATCGCTCTGTTACCGTGGTTTTGGATTTTTCTCAAAAGCCGCCTTGCATCAAAAGCACCTTTCCTGATGGACACCAGACAACCCGGAGTTGAGCCTTTCGGAACGAAGGGTAGCTGACGAGCTGAAAGCAAATACTTGGGCGACAAGGGCTGGGAAGAGTGTTTGTTCGGAAGTTGGGCACGTAACGAGAATTCCGCCATTCTGTAACATGACCGTAACATTTTATCTGTAATTTTTGCTCGTGGTGCACCGAATGTGGATGTTGATGGAGACTCGTGCAGAGTTCTTCAATTATGGCGTTGCGGCGAAATCCTGCAAAATGCGCTAGGAACCTAAAATGATCGACAACGCTGGATTATGCTTTTTTTGCCGGAATGAAATGGTGGATTCGTGCAGGCGACTCAACGGTCGAGCAGTGTCCGTCCGGAAATCCCGAAGCGCAGGGCTTTAGCCCTGCCAACAAGACAGTCTTGAAGGTGCGCTGAGTCAGAAAAGGATTTTCCGGATGAAGTCGAGCTAATCTTGATTATCTGAAGGAGAAAGGAGTTTGTCTATGAAGTCAAAATGGTTGATCGTGGTGGCTGTTCTTTTTGCATGTGTGGAAATAAACCAGGCTTGGGCGGGAACTATCAACATAAATGGTTCAACTACGGTACTGCCGATTGCCCAAAAAGTGGCGGAAGCGTATATGAAGGAAAATCCGGATGTGAGTATTTCGGTATCGGGAGGAGGTTCCGGTAACGGGATAAAGGCGCTCATTGATGGTATCACGGATATCGCCGACAGCTCTCGCTTCATCAAAGAAAAAGAAGTGAAGGCAGCAGTAGAGAAGGGCAGGTATCCGGTCCCTTTCGCGGTCGCTTATGATTGCATCGTCCCAGTGGTGCACTCCGGAAACCCTGTCAAAGATATCACACTGGATCAGTTGAAAGGGATTTACATGGGGGAAATCAAGAACTGGAAAGAACTGGGCGGCCCTGACAAAAAAATCGTTGCTATATCTCGCGACACCTCTTCCGGAACCTATGAGGTCTGGGAGGAGAAGGTCATGAACAAGGAAAGAGTGTTCCCCGGTGCCTTGTTGCAGGCCTCAAACGGTGCGGTGGCACAAGCTGTCTCCAAGAATAATAACGCGATCGGTTATGTCGGGTTCGGTTATCTTAACAAAGACCTCAAAGGGTTAAGTGTAAATGGTATAACGGGCAGCGACGAGACCACCTTGAATGGAACATATCCCATATCGCGGCCGCTTTTCATGTTCACTCCGGGTTGGCCCGAAGGAGACGTCCTCAACTTCATCAACTATGTGCTGAACCCCAAGAAGGGTCAAAAATTTGTAAAAGATGCGGGTTTTGTTCCTTTGTATTAGTTACAAAATCGGCGGGAGAGTGTTGCCCATATGCATCAAGTTAACCTCTCTCTCCCTTCGTAAAGAGGGGAGGTGTCGGCGACCGGGCTTAGCTTGATGCATATGGGATGTTCCCCGGATTATTGGGAATGGGTGTATAACCGACTTGATGCTATGCGATTTTACATTGTTCCATTTGGGCAGTTCTCGCTATGTAAAGGAAGCACCCCGCCTCATCAGCCTGCTGATTCAATGGATTACCAAGGCCGCTAACCTCGCTATCCCAAGGTAGGGGTTGCTGTTTTTTCAACGATCCCTGTAGGCGTTCCTCAGGTGTTAACAGAAAGGTCGAAAAGATCGGTATGTTTGGAAACCGGCAAAAAAAAGAGAAAACCATCCACCTGATTTTTTTTCTGGCAGCTTCAATCTCTATACTTATACTGTCCCTTATTGTCATCTTTCTCTTTGTGGAAGGTCTTCCTATTTTCAAGGAAGTATCGATTATCAAATTTCTATTCGGCAGGGAATGGTATCCCACTTCCGACCCCGCTGATTTCGGTATTTTGCCTCTGCTTGTCTCATCCATTGCAGTAACAGTGCTGTCGGCCATCGTGGCGATCCCCTTAGGAGTCATGACGGCCATTTACCTGGCCGAGATAGCTTCGCATGGAGTCAGACAAATCTTCAAACCGATTGTCGAGCTTCTGGCGGCTTTGCCTTCCGTGGTAATCGGTTTCTTCGGAATGGTTATAGTGGCGCCCTTTCTTCAGCAAACCTTTGATCTGGCTACGGGGTTAAATCTGTTTAATGCATCTTTGATGCTTGCATTCATGTCGGTGCCGACCATCACGAGCATCTCCGAAGATGCTATCTACAGCGTTCCCGGCGAGCTGAAAGAGGCATCTCTGGCCTTGGGTGCAACCCAATGGGAGACGATTATTAGAGTTATCTTGCCGGCCTCCTTATCCGGTGTGAGCACGGCTATCATACTGGGCATGTCGCGTGCGATCGGCGAGACGATGGTCGTGCTGATGGTTGCCGGCGGCGCCGCTATGATACCGACGTCGATTTTCGACCCGGTTCGACCCATGCCGGCGAGCATTGCTGCCGAGATGGCGGAAGCGCCTTTCCGCAGCGAGCACTACTACGCTCTTTTTGCCATAGGAATGGTGCTTTTCATGTTCACTTTAATTTTTAATATGATAGCAGACTATATCGCACAAAAACACAAACAAGTGGGTGCTGCCACATTATGAATAAAGAACAACGAAGCACATCAACTTTGAACTCACCGGTGAATTACACGGGGGCTGAAAAGGACCACGTGCCCGAGGCTTCAAAAGATAGAGGTCAGGGCAAATCCAGGTTGCAGCGAAGGCGTTTAAAGCAGTTTGGTATGTTTAGCTTGTTTCGCCTTGCTGTTTTGATTAACGGGTTTGCTCTGTTAATTGTGATCGCATTTTTGCTTTTCAACGGTGCAGGCGCCATTAATTGGACTTTTCTAACAGAGGTCCCGCGCGACTCGATGACCAAAGGCGGGATCATGCCTTGCATCCTGGGGACATTTCTGCTCAGCTTCGGTTCCATGATAGTTGCTTTTCCGTGGGGAGTCGCTTCTGCTATTTATCTGCATGAATACGCAAGTGAAGGCCCTATTGTACGTGTGATTCGAATGGGAATAAATAATCTTGCGGGAGTGCCGTCCGTCGTATTCGGGCTTTTTGGCCTGGCCTTCTTCGTGACCTGGATGAAACTGGGTGTCAGCATTTTATCCGGGGCGTTGACGCTGGGGGCTCTGATTCTGCCGGTGATTATCGGCACGGCGGAAGAGGCATTGCGAGCTGTTCCTGCGACTTATCGAGAGGCCTCGTTGGCACTGGGTGCAACAAAATGGCAAACGATCTACAGGGTCGTTTTGCCCGCGGCGTTTCCCGGTATGTTAACGGGTTCCATCCTGGGAATCAGCAGAGCCGCCGGGGAGACCGCTGCGATCATGTTTACCGCGGCAGTGTTCTTCACGCCGCGCATCCCTTCTTCCTTGCTGGATCCGGTCATGGCCCTTCCTTATCACATCTATGTACTTGCTACCGCCGGCACCGAGATTGAAGCCACTCGACCTTTGCAGTATGGAACAGCACTGGTCTTGATCGGTCTCGTTTTTGGAATGAATCTCATCGCCATAATCTACAGGGCCCGACTACAGCGCAAATATTAAGTAGATCGTTTCTTTCTAAGTCATCCGGTCAAGATGCAATTTCCCAAAGGCATAAACGGATCAGGGGCAGCTGCCCCTTGTGAATTCTGAGTTGTCTTATGAAACTTTGTTGGTTTCACTCTCGCTCAAACGCCGTCCAGGGAGGGGCGACGGCGCTGGATTCCGAATTTTGGAGGGAGCGAGCAGGGCTAGAGCCCCGCGCTAAGAGTGGATGCGAGCTGCTCTATTACCAGAGTGCTCAGCTTTCACAGTGGTGTTTGATGTTCACCCCTTTGACCATAAATATGACGCTCTCTGCAATGTTGGTAGTCTGATCGGCCGCACGCTCCATACAGCGGGCAGCAATGACGGTCTGCACCGATCGCTCCACCGCGGGTACTTCATTCAAAATATAATTGATTTGATTCTTGAGGATGGCGGCATTCAGTTCGTCCGCGGTATCGTCCATCTGACAAACATCGTAAGCCTGATCGGTGTTGCCGTTCACGAATGCGGCGATCACGGTTTTGAGCATGTCGAGCGTCGTGTCGGCGAGTTGTTCCATTGGCGGATTGGGCGGCAAGGGAGGCCGATTTGCCAGGAAAATCGTTCTTTCAGCAATATTTACCGCCTGATCGGCAATCCGCTCCAGATCTACCGCAATTCTCATGCAACCAACAATAAATCGTAAATCGACTGCCATTGGTTGATCGAGCGCCAACAATCGCAATGAGTACTTGTCAATTTCCACTTCAAGCAGGTTGATCTCTTGATCCCGATCGATTACCTCCCTTGCTTGTTCAACATTTCTGTCGAAAAATGACTGGAGTGCATTCTCCATTGCTCTTTCAGTCAGAGCAGCCATTCGTAAAATGGCCATCTTGAGTTGCTCTAGCTCTTGATGGAAGCGGCTTTTCATGATCGATCTCCTAGCCGAACCGTCCGGTTATATAATCTTCAGTTTGCTTATACTTAGGTCGAGTGAAAAGCGTTTCCGTAGCATCTACCTCGATCAGTTTCCCCATGTAAAAAAAGGCAGTGTAATCGGAAACACGGGCCGCCTGCTGCATATTGTGTGTAACAATAACAATAGTGTAGTTCTTCTTTAACTGGTGGATCAGGTCCTCAATCTTCTGAGTCGCTATTGGATCGAGGGCGGATGCCGGTTCATCCATGAGGAGCACTTCCGGTTCGACCGCCAACGCTCGTGCAATGCAGAGACGCTGTTGTTGTCCTCCCGACAGCCCCAGAGCTGTTGCATGCAGTCTATCCTTCACTTCTTCCCATAAGGCTGCCTGCTGAAGGCTCTTCTCGACACGTTCGGCCATAAATGCCTTATCTTTGACGCCATTTACCCGCAAGCCATAAGCGACGTTCTCGAAAATGGTCTTTGGAAAAGGATTCGGTTTCTGGAAAACCATACCGACTCTGCGCCGCAGAGACACTACGTCTATTTTTGAGTCGTAGATATTCTGACCGTCCAATAAGATGTTTCCTTCCACCCGGCTGATGGGAATGAGATCGTTCATGCGATTCAGACAGCGCAAAAAGGTGCTCTTGCCGCAACCCGACGGCCCTATAAGCGCTGTCACCATCCTTTCATAAAATAGCAGCGAGATGCTCTGCAATGCATGAAATTCTCCGTAGTAGAAGTTGAGATTTTCTGCAGCCATCTTGACTGATTTGTCCATCTATTTGCCCTCTGGCCAAAAACCAATTTAGAAAGCCGAAACAATGGGAGGCAAATCTATTATTTGCTCCTGATAAAAGTCAATTTACTCAATGTAATAAAGTGAAAACGAAAGCGGTTCCTCTGCCTTCGGACTCAATCGGACTCTCAACCCATATTCTTCCGCCGTTGTTGATAATGATGTGGCGGCAGATGGATAGTCCCAGGCCGGTACTGCCAGGGTGATTGCTGCGATGCTTCTCCACCCGGTAGAAGCGCTCAAAGACCCTCTGCTGATGCTGTTTAGGAATGCCCGGCCCATTGTCTCGAACGCTGAAGGTAACTTTTTTCTCGTCATCTTCGTAATCCACTTCAATTTTCTCTCCAACCGGACTGTATTTTACCGCATTCTCTAATAAGTTTCGAAAGACCTGCACGAGTTGGTCGAAATCGGCAGTTACTTCGGGACCCTCCTCGGGTAGCGAGTGAACAAGACTAACATGCTTCGAATCGGCCAATGGGGCACACGCCTTCCAGGCCATGGATAGTGCTTCCGCAGCATTGATCGGTGTTGTTTTGACCAGGTTTGACTGTGCTTCAAGCCCGGCCAATTGGAGTAAATCATCAACCATTTTGACCATGTGATTGGTGTTCTTTAATATGATCGGAAGAAATGAAGACAAGGTCTCCGAACTGTGTTCGTTTTCTGCAAGCAACGTTTCCGTATATCCCTTAATGGACGTCAACGGTGTGCGCAGTTCATGCGAAACATTGGCGACAAAATCCTGGCGTACTTTTTCCAGGCGCTTAAGTTCGCTGATATCGTGAAAGACAACGATGGCCCCAATGCCTCCTTGCCGATCCTCCAGCCTGACGATACTGACATCATAGATACTTTCTCCGCCGCGCAGAACAATCTGCAGCATGTACGGATAACTATCCAAGTCACTGGAAGAGGAGAGTACATAATCACAAGCTCTCTGCAATTCCAGGCTCATGGTGACTTCTAAAGGCCTGCGTCCGATGCTCTTGGAAACGTTGGGTATAATTTCTGACAAAGCGCGGTTTGCACTGGTCAGCTTGCCTTGTGAGTCCAAAACCATCACTCCCTCTTTCATGCCGTTGAATACCGCCTCGAGTTGCTGTTTCTGTTCGGTGATGGTCTGAATTTGCTGGTCGATCATTTCGGCCATGGTATTGATGGATCGGGCAAGAGCGTAGAACTCATGGGTGGGTTGAAAGTGTATCCGTTGCCCATAATCTCCCTCGCCAATCGCCTTCATAGCATTGATCATTGAATTCACGGGCTTGTCCAATTGGCGAGTTAGCCCATAGCTGAGTAGAGCGATGACCGCAAAAGCAAGCAACATAACAAAAAGGAAAGTCCTGCTGAATCTGTCGAACCTCTCTCGGAAGCCGGAATAGGGAATCGCCAATCGAAGGACTCCGGGGGGAATTGCCCCCGTTAATTGGATTGTCTTGGCAACGTATATTAATTCCTTTTGCATGGTTCTGCTGTACCGAGTCGACAATCCGATTTCCTGTTCTCGTGCCGCTACGATTTCCGGTCTTCTGGCATGATTGTCAAGGCTGGTAAGGTCGGAAAGGGGCACATCCGAGTCTGCTATCACCGTGCCGCCCTTGGCGATGTAGGTGATGCGAAAGCCCATTTGCTTGCCTAGGTGAACCAGGTATCTCTGCAAAGTTTTCTGATCGTCAATGTCTGTTTTTTGCTCAAGCATCCAATGGATGAGCTTCAGGTTCTGGACGGCATTTTTATGGGCTTCTGCAATGACTTCCTGCTTCAGGTTACGGTAATAGAACCAACAGACCAGCAGAAGAACCGCCAGAAGGACCGACCAAAAAAAGAACAACAACCTCATTTTTGAGTTAAATAAGTTATTCATCTACTAGTCTCTAAAGCGGTATCCTACTCCGCGCACAGTCTCTACCCAGTCCGAATACCGGCCCAGTTTCTGCCGCAGTCGACGGACATGGGTATCCACAGTTCTTGCATAGCCGTCAAACTGATAACCCCAAACCCTGTCCAGCAACTGGTCGCGAGTCTGGACTTTCCCGCCGCTGTGAATAAATTCTACCAGCAGCTTAAATTCAGTCGCTGTGAGCACAATTTCTTCATCGTCAACAGTGACCTTATGGGCTTCAAGGTCGACTCTCAGCCCTTGTTCCTGCCAAATTGTATCCAAGCTCTCTTCAGAGCCCAATCTGCGCAACACGGCACGGATCCGCAGGATTAATTCCCTTGGGCTAAAGGGTTTTACCACATAGTCATCGGCGCCCAGCTCCAGCCCAACGATGCGATCGACCTCTTCTCCTTTGGCAGTCAGCATAATAATGGGGATATGTTTGGTCTCGGAGGTTCGCTTTAGTTCCTTGCAAACTTCGAATCCATCTAATCCAGGTATCATGAGATCCAGCAAAATGAGGTTGGGTAGCCGGCGTTTTGCAAGGCTTAGCGCTTCGTATCCATCTTGGGCGGTGAGAACATCGAAACCAGCCGCTTCGATGTTATATTTGAGAAGATGCAGGATATCAGCCTCATCCTCGACAATTAAAACGCTCATTTTAGCCATAGTGGACTCCTGTTGTGTCAGAGTAAGCACTGGAACATTTTACTGTGACAAAAGAATGATAAAATTGTTACAGGAGTGTGACATTCTCGCCCAAATTGCTAGGAATAACAACCAAAACATGCTGTTATTGCCGGTATCCGGCACTAATGGCAAATTGACACAGAGTTCCAGATCTGCCAATATCCCGGATGCTGATAACCCTCACCAACCAATGTAGCATCTATATAAGGGTGGAAGGATTTGAATGTTTGAGATCATACTGGTGCTCGGAATTCTGGCCGGGGTTTACATGGCCTGGAACATTGGTGCAAACGATGTCGCCAACGCTATGGCCTCTGCTGTGGGGGCCAATGCCATAACCTTGCGTCAGGCGGTCATTATCGGCGGCACGCTTGATTTCGTTGGTGCTACTGTAATCGGATCCCATGTTACCTCAACGATTCTCCATAAAATCCTTAATACCCAAGCCATTGCAGATCCGCGCGTGATGATGCTGGGACTGCTCGCCGCACTTTTATCGGCCGCATTTTGGGTGTTTTTTGCGACCTGGAGTCAATTGCCTGTCTCGACCACTCACTCTATAGTCGGCGCCGTAGTGGGCTTCGGTATAGTTGCCGGCGGCCTGGGAGCGATTCAATGGGGAAAGATCATCGCCATTATTCTGAGCTGGATAATATCTCCGATCTTTGCCGGACTGCTGGCCTACCTGATTTTCGTGGTCATTCGCAGCAGTATCCTCAGGCGCCCCGAACCTTTTGTTGCAGCCCTTAAGCTGACTCCGATTTTTCTCGGGAGCACAATTTTTATCATATTGGTTTCTCTTTTGAGCAAAACGCCGCTTGGCGAAAATCTGCATATCGGCGTTCGATCGGGCATGGTAGTGTCTTTGGCTATTGCGACGATTGTTGGAATTAGAGCCAAATCATGGCTGGCAAGGACAATAAGAAAAGTAGAAGAAGATGGGGTCGAGGAAATTTTCAAGAGATTTCAAATCATTACTTCTTGCTACGTAGCGCTTGCCCATGGTGCCAATGACGTGGCTAATGCTGTTGGGCCGGTGGCAGGTATTTATATCATTTTCAAAACTCACGCACTGACTGAAAAGATTCCAGTTCCAACGTTCCTGCTGGTTCTGGGCGGAATATTTATTGCCATCGGCGTCTTTACCTGGGGCTATAAGGTTATTGAAACATTGGGTTCAAAAATCACCACCTTAACCAATACACGGGGTTTTTCGGTCGATTTTGGTACAGCTACGTCGGTGTTGCTTGCTTCCAAAATGGGACTGCCGGTATCTACTACTCATGCCGCTGTAGGGGCTGTAATAGGAGTGGGGCTGGCTGGAGGATTGGCCGCGGTCGATTTCAAAGTGGTTGGGAAGATTACATTGTACTGGCTCATTACCTTGCCTCTGGCCGCGTTGCCGTGTATGGTAATCTTTAAGATCCTGGAAGCTATTTTCTTATGATAAACGGGAGATAGAAAATGCGTACAGCCCTCTTGAAACTTTTTCGTCAGTCTCCGTTTGATGGCCTGCTCAAACATGCTGAATATATTCGCGAGTCCGGTCCGATTTTTCGTCTGGCCATAATCGCTTATCTGGATGAAAGCGATGAAGAGTTTGAGAGACATCATAACCAGGTTACCATCATTGAAAATCAGGGTGATATGGTGAAGAGAAACATTCGCGGACATCTCCCGCGCGGAATTCTAATGCCGGTAGACAAATTCCAGTTGCTTTGGTACTTGCGCGAGCAGGACAAAATCCTCGATTCTGTTCAAGATGCATTGCATTGGCTTTCCTATCGGAAGACGCACATCCCCGATGAGATGGTTGATGATCTGCTGTTGATGGTGGAAAAAGTAAACGAAGTGCTGAAATCTATGTACCCTTTGGTATCTTCGGCTGCGAGCTATTTTTTAAATTTCTCGGAGGAGCAAAGAAACACAGTTAAAGAGGCTATTCATCAGATCCGCGAATACGAATTTCAGTCCGATCAGGTGGAAAGAAAACTACTCTCCGATTTACTCTCATATCCATTTGAAAATGCCACCTCCGCATTTCATTTGACTCGTCTCATCGAATACTTGGGCGATGTTTCAAACCATGCTGAAAACGCCGGAGACATGATGCGGGCAATGATCGCACGCTAAAGCATTGATCTGTCCGTTCATCCGCCCCTCAATCCGTGCTGTCTAAAGATAATTGTTACGTTGGCCGGCCTCTAAATTCCGTTGACACCGGTGTGCTGTTTCTATATACCTACCGATCAGTCAAATTGCATGGGTCGGGTTTATGGTTGGCTTAAGAAATGAGGTGGTTCGATGCATACAAGTTATGAACATCAGGCAAGAAATCCTTTCAACTGGAGCCTGGAAAGCACTGAACGGAACGGTTTCGCGGAGGAATTGAAGAAGAAGGAACTCATCCTGAAGGCCGCTACCACTCTTTTTGCCAATAAAGGCTATTCAGGGACCTCTGTCAGGGAAATCGTGGAAGCTGCCGGGGTCACCAAGCCGACCCTCTACTATTATTTTAAAAACAAAGACGATCTCTATTATAAGTTAATCGATGAGGCGATACAGATTTTTTTCGACATATTCGACCAGGCTGCAGCCACGCCCGGCGGCATGCGCACACGTCTATTCAAAGTCTTTGCAGAAATCTATCATTCGTTTCGAGAAAATATTGATTTTTTGCGATTGGTAAACTCGATCATTTATGGTCCCCGCGGCGCGGTGCCGGAATATGACCTGAAGGTGAGAAACCAGCAGTTTGAACAGTGCTTATCGAAGATCCTGCGAGACGGCATTGCAGAGGGCGAATTAGGCGAAGCAGACTTCAACCGGGTGATGCTGCTCCTGGTGGGCTTACTGAGGAGTCTGCAGGTTTTGCTGGTGGTCAAGCCGGTTTCTCAAAACATCTCCCCGGATGAACTGAGAAGGTCTATTGACCTAATCTTTGACGGTACCAAAAAGGCGAGAAATAATACAAAGGAGGTTTGACTTACCGGCCGGCATTCCGAGCGAATCAGGAGATTTCCATACATTGGCCTTCAGAGTGAGATCCAAGTGATTCAGAACATTCGATAATCTAAGTCGGCAATTACGGTTTTCTACCCCTTCCGCTTCGTCTTTAAGTGGTTAGAATGGTATTAGTGGAACAGATTTGGGGCGTTCGATCCCGATAAGGGAAAAGGTTGATCGTTTTGGACCTCCCATTCTGGTAGATTGTTTTTTTGTTTTTATGTCATCTCGACCAAAGGGAGAGATCTTGTTAACGTTGGATGGGCTTTAAAATTTTTCGTTTCGCTCGAAATGTCAGGGTCGGATTGTTCTTTCGGTATTTATGCGGCTGAGCGGATGTGGGGAGGTGAAGCGCCGTGCAAAAGAATGAAGAACTTAAACACATAAATGAAGAACAATGCGGGTGTTGCCAACTTAGCTCAGATAAGCCGGAAGAAAAGTACGATTGTGCAAGTCGGTGGACCGTGTTCACTAAAAGAGAAGAGAAGGTTTTGCGCGGCATCCGCGAACTGGGAGAGAGGGCGAGGGAGCTGAAAAGGCTCATCGAGCAACTGCCGGCTGCGAAACGGGGTTCGCAGGAGCGTCTGGCGGCACTGGACGAGCTCGAAGATCTGCGGCAAAGGCGGGCAGAGCTCGAAAAGGAACGTATTGAAGCGGCGGAAGAGCGCATGCGCCTGTTGGGGCATGCTTAGACATGCGATTTTATGACCTTTCAGGTCATGGACGTTACTGTTAGCGCTTCCTCGATCGAAGCGTCGTGCTGTAGGTCTGAAAATGGTAGTCTACCAACAGTGAGGTATGTGCGACGTCACCGGCGCGACGGGTTGATACCACGTCAATGTAGTGTGTTTTTCCATCATAGTCCGGCAAGGTGATCCTGGTTCCATCCTCGAATCCGTCCCGTTTGAACCAGACGTCCGGCGGCAACAGCCAAGTTTTGCCGAACTGTTCTTCAAATCGAAAATACTCCAGCGCATCACGTGGGAATTGAACATAAAGACAAAGTTCTTCATCCGTCACGGGGCGTTTGAGTTCTCTTTCCAATTGATGCTTTTTTCCTTCAAGATCCTCATCGGCAAGTTCCTGGATACCGGCCTCTTCATCGAGAATCTGATACCATTTTTTGCCGTCCGTTCTCTGATACTCCAGGACTTTTTGATAAATCCACTGTTGTGGATCGTAGAAGGGGAAAGGACCATATCTTCCCAATAACAGACGTTTCAAATCGTCGGATGGTTTTTCATATCGACCATGTAGCACATTGTTCACTGCAGTAGTCCACAAAATCTGACTACCGGGCGTGACCGACCAGATATTACCCAGCTCGAGATTTACCTTGCTCAAGTCATCAAAAACCTCATGCACGCGTTCCAAGAGGCCGAGCTTTTCGGCTTGTTCGAAAGCCATGCTGGCCGCTCCCCCGGTGAGCTTGTGGCGTTTAACCGTAGGGTCGAATCCTCTGTAGGGAGTTTCGAAGCGCTCGTATAATCTCCTTTCGCGCCGCAGAATATCGGAAGCCTCCACCAAAGGATGTACTTTTAAGCTCGGTGACTTAATGCCGTAGTCATGGAGGCTTTGGATCAGGCTAAGAGCCGGTGCCTGACTGAACATTCCACCGTACCCGTGGTCGGCTACTTCAACAATCTTGAGTCCTTCCGTCACTGCGGCGATCATACGGCTGAGATCGTTGCCATCGGTATTGTGGCCATGATAAGAGAGCAACAGTCCGGGGAATTTGTCTCGCAACGCCCGAACCAGGGACGCTATCCGAGCAGGAGAACCCACTGCAGAATGGTTCTTGATTCCCAGGATAACATCCTCTCCCATAGCGGAAAGAATCTCTTCGACCTTCCCTACGTAAAACTCGTCGGTATGTTCTCTTCCTGTGCTGAAACAGATGCAGGGCATCAGGATTTTGCCGGCTTTTTGAGCTTCTTCGGCAACAATTTTAAGATTCGGAATATGGTTGAGAAAATCGTAGACACGCCAGACGTCTATATACCTGGAGAAAAGGCGAACGGTTTGTCGAATCACGTTATCCGGATAAGGTCGATAACCAAACAGATTCCTTCCCCGGCAAACAGCCTGCAAAAGAGTGTTGGGCATGGCTTTGCGGATCAGTCGCAGCTTTTCAAACGGATTGATCTGTTTGTGCAGCATATCCACGTGAACGGAAGCCCCACCCGAAATTTCAAAAGCAAAATAACCCGATTCATCCCTGTAGGGAGCAACCTTAAGGGTAGTGTGCGGCATGATACGGCCTTTGAAATCCGATTGAGAGACATCTCTTTCGTTGTTAGTGAGGAAGTAACCGGGTGCGCTTCGCAAAAAGTCCAAGACTTCCTTAGAGTCCATCCGGGGGGTAATGCGCTCACGTTCAGCCATGATCTTGTAAACTCCTGAGGGTAGTTTGGCCTGAAACTACGGAAATAATCTTCCGGCGCGGCTAGGGAGATTCAGCATAGGGGTTATAACCAAGCGCGTTGATTTCAGCAACAAGACTTGCAAGCTTCTCCATTTCGGGCACATTTTCTTGATACTCCAGAAGATGAGGGTGCGTTTCGATGTAAGAGGTATCAAAGCGCTGTTCGATGAAATCAGGATCGTTCACGATTTGTTTAAAGAAGGGGATGGTGGTTTTAACTCCCGCAATGCCAAAACCTTCCAGTGCCCTGCGCAAGCGATCCACCACCTCTTTCCAGGTGAACCCGTATACGGTCAGCTTGACCAGCATGGAGTCATAATAGCGAGGAATTTCATAGCCTTGATAAACCGCACCATCCAATCGTATACCATGACCGCCAGGAGATTGATAAATTTGGATGACACCCGGACTTGCCATGAAATTTGATTTCGGATCTTCCGCATTGATGCGAATTTCAATTGCATAACCGCGAAAGTGGATGTCTCGCTGAGAGAGGGAAAGGGCTTCTCCCGATGCAATCCGGATCTGTTCGCGGACAATGTCGACACCGGTAATCATTTCTGTGATAGTGTGCTCAACCTGAATGCGCGTGTTCACCTCAAGGAAATAATATCGTTCTTCATCATCCAGTAAAAACTCGACGGTTCCGGCATTCACATAATTTGCTGCCTTGGCAGCGTCTGCAGCCGTCTGGCAAATTTGATCTCGAATCAGAGTGGGAAGAGATGCAGGGGCGATTTCAACCATTTTTTGATGCCGCCTCTGAATGGAACAGTTGCGCGTTCCCAGATGAATGACGTTGCCGTATTGATCTGCCAGGATCTGTACTTCAACATGCCGCGGCGACGGCAATCCTTTTTCCAGGTAGATATCATCATTGCCGAAAGCCATTCGAGCCTCAGACCGCGCCAACTCGAGTCCCCTGGTCAACTCGGTGGTGTCTTTTACAGCCCTTATGCCACGCCCGCCACCTCCTGCAACCGCTTTGATCATGATGGGAAAACCGTACCGATCGGCAAATCGCAAGGCTGCTTCTTTGCCGGCATCTCCATTCTGCAACACAGGAGTTCCGGGAATCACGGGTATATTGGCATCGGCCATAATGCCCCGTGCGATCACTTTGCTCCCCATGTCACTGATCACTTCCGGCGGCGGTCCGATGAAAGCCAGTCCAGCCTCTGTGCACATTTTTGAAAAATTTGGATTTTCCGCCAGAAAACCGTAGCCCGGATGAATTGCTTCCGACCCGGTGGCCTTGGCAGCGTTTATAATTCGTTCGATGTTGAGATAATCTTTGCGCGGACCGGACCCGATGCAGAATGCCTCATCCGCACGCATGATGTGCATTGCGGTTTTATCCGTCTCTTCGTAGATTGCCACAGTTTTGATGCCCAACTCCTGGGCAGATCGCATGATACGAATCGCTATTTCGCCACGATTGGCTACCAGTAGTTTCTTGAACATACTTGTTCTCACTGCGCGTGAAGATGGAAGGAAAATGTCAGCTTTTTCTAAGCCACGTTGTTATTCAACAATGCGGATCAATTTCTTAACACAAGTATTGATCTAACATCAATGGGAGAGATCGCTTTTAGGTGAGAATCGCATACGCACCCGCCGCAAGTCGGCCGGAGATAGTAGAACTACAGGAAGAAGAGAACTGCCGGGTACTATAGACTGGCACTGAATGCTCGTCTCTTGGAGCGTCGCCTGCGAGTCATTTGATTCAGATATTCCCTGTCGAGCAGATTACATTTATAGGGCTTGATGACCTCGTTGATCTGCCATTTAGGCCGATTGTCATCCCTCATAAGCTCTTTGATGCTATTCCATTGCACAGTCGAATAAAATTCGCAAATCCGTCCTTCATTAAAGAATTCACAATGCTGTTGACTGACATATTTTTCGTATTTCCTACAATATTTAATCTTCATTCCCGATTCCTCCTCTTTTCGGTTTGCCCCAGAGCACTCAAGAAATAGAGCCAATCGGCCAATTGCCTATAATTATTAACTACCAAAAGCCTTTTTCAACCACAATCTTGTTTTGACCTGTAGCAGTGGTGTTAAAGTGTTGTGTAATAACCCAATGTATAATCATATTTGCCTATGTCCGCAATGCTGATCGTGCGTCGCGCCAACATTTTCCTTTACATCGAAAAAAGAAAACGTTATATAGGGTGCGCTTGCAGGCCAGTAGCTCTAACGGCTAGAGCGCCGGACTCCAAATCCGGGGGATGGGGGTTCGAATCCCTCCTGGCCTGCCAGTAATCAGCATCAGATCTTGGAAAATACCTTCATAAAAAATAAAAAAGGCGGGGAAACCTCCCGCCTTTTTTATAACCGATGATTTGGGTATCCTGCGTCCGAGTGGAACTGATAGCTTTCTCCTCATACCATCAAGCCGCCATCCACAGAAACCATTAATAGTCTGCCCTGGGGACGCATCAAACAGTCTCACCTCAAGAATACTATTTCACTCTTATATGATAATAACCTCACTGTCCATAGGTACAATTACATATTCTGACATAGGTAATTGTACCTATATGAAAAACGCTAACCGGTAGGTTGTCGCCGGGTCAGATCAAAAACCGCCTTGCTTTGCTTTTGCTGTGCCCATTCAAAAATACCCATTCACTCTTACATGATAATAACCTCACTGTCCATAGGTACAATTACCTATTCTGGAATAGGTAATTGTACCTATATAAAAACGCTAACCGGTAGGTTGTCGCCGGGTCAGATCAAAAACCGCATTGCTTTGCTTTTGGTGTGCCCATGCCCGCCGAGCACTGAAGGGTTTCTTTATTTATTCGATAACACTATCAATTTTCTGATCAAGCTCAAACGAAAAGAATCGATCAGGTTCCGTCCAGTTTTGAAAACAAAAGAAGCAAAATTCATTTATGATTCCCATTCATGGGTGAATAAAGAAGCCTATAAATTGTCCGAATTTTCGGCCTGCGGATGGCGCTTCAAACGTGTAACATTCATGGGTGTTCTACGCTCAGCCTTAGGTGTCGGAGCGGCTTATAACATTTGGAATCTTCAATGACAACCCGAAATCCAATCTTCGCCTTCAAAGTGGCATTATTGAGAATAAAAAAAATTGCATGTTGTCAGCAAACTTCTTGACAGGACTCAAGTCCTCTAGTAGTCAGTAGACCGACACTTAAGTTTAAAGGATGAATTCAGTGGCGCAATTTAATTCCAGCAGACTTTTTGGTTATTATTACTTTTATTACGCATTCCGTCTGCCTGAGGTGCGCTGAAGCAAACAAGTCCAGTACTAAAGAAGCCGCAGGCAGGTAGAAGCCCGCGGCTTTTTTGTTTAAAAAACCGTAGGGCAAAATCCTACGGTTTTTTATTTTCCGATGTGGAAGGAGAGAAAACGATGAAGCCGACTCACGACATTCATGTAAAAGAATTTGTTCCGCTCATTTCGCCCAACTCTTTAAAAGACGAACTGCCGCTGACTAAGAAATCGTACCAAACAGTTGTTGAGGGGCGGGAAGCCATTCAAAAGATTTTGAGCAGAGAAGATCCGCGACTGCTGGTCATTGTTGGTCCGTGTTCAATCCATGATGAAAAAGCAGCCCTCGAATATGCTCAGCGACTTTTCGCGCTGCAGGAAAAAGTAAGAGATAGAATTTACCTGGTAATGCGGGTTTATTTTGAGAAGCCCCGAACCAACATTGGATGGAAAGGGTTGATTAACGATCCCTGCCTTGATGGATCTTGCGACATTGTTTCCGGACTGCGCAAAGCCCGCCAACTACTGCTTCAAATTACCGAAATGGGCCTTCCGACCGCTACGGAAATGCTGGATCCTATCACTCCGCAATATATTGCGGGATTGGTTTGCTGGGCTGCTATAGGAGCCCGAACGATCGAATCGCAAACGCACCGTGAGATGGCCAGTGGCCTTTCCATGCCGGTTGGATTCAAGAACTGCACGGACGGCGGCCTTGCCACAGCCATGAATGCAATGATTGCTGCCGGTTCGCCCCAGAGTTTTTTAGGAATCGATCAGAATGGACAAACAAGCGTCGTCCACACCATCGGCAATCCTCATACACACCTTGTTTTGCGCGGTGGACGTCGCCCCAATTATGATTCCGTCAGCGTCGGCGAAGCCCTAAGCCTGTTGCGGGAAAAGGGACTCCCGGAGGCCATCATGGTTGACTGTTCGCATGCCAATTCAAGAAAAAAGCATCGGGCCCAGGCAATTGTCTGGCAGGATGTCATCAACCAGCGCATCGACGGCAATGATGCGCTGATCGGTTTAATGCTGGAAAGCAACCTATGCGAGGGCAACCAAAAAAACAAAGTCGACCTGTCAGCCATGCAGTATGGGGTTTCAATTACCGATGCATGTATTTCCTGGGAAACAACCGAACACTTGATCATGAGTGCCCACGAACAGCTCGATCGGGATTGTCGTCAAGAGAGAACTTCAGATGAGTCAAGGGGGGCGGCACGTTATAAAGTGGCCTGAGTCATTGCCGGACGATCCAAACTCTGAGTTACTGTCGCGTAGTCTCCCGTCTTCCGGACCATTTCTCCTCTGATACTGAGGGACTGTCCAAGGATAACTCTACTGCTTTGGCCGGGGTGACGGCATGAAAAGCGCCCGTCTTCCGGACCATTTCTCCTCTGATACTGAGGGACTGTCCAAGGCCAACTCTACTGCTTTGGCCGGGGTGACGGCATGAAAAGCGGTTGGATTGCATAGCTGCTATTGGACGGATTCCAAAGTTTTCAGAACAGGGATGATCCGTCCTGGAAATGAAACTACCGAACGAAATCTCTTTTTCTTGCCTGGTTGAGCTGTTTAGGGATCTTTTGCCACTGCAAGTGTGGACCCCTTAACTCTCTACCACAACCCACTTTTGAGTCGCTGTTCGATCAGACGTTGAACAGTTCTCAAACCGTCCTCTCCAAGGTAGCTTTCAAGCCCGGCAAGAAAGTAGGAAATCCAGCGGTCACGTTTACCCGCCTCTACCGCTACGATAGAATTAACAGCCTGGTCTATGTTTCTTTCCACAACTGCGTGAAAGTCCATACCTTGATCCCCTTTTTCAATCGAGCAACCGTCAAACGCAATATTCCGGCCCGTGCCTGCCAATAAGTAGAGGTATTTGCAGAGTCGTTACGGTGTTATCTCTCATCGTTCTATTCGGTGTGAATCAATTTTCGATCGGAACCAATTTGCCATGGAAATGGTTTAATGCCTAGTTAAATCGCTGCCAAAAGGATGTTGGAGGGCATTCCGTCATTTTTCCGGCTCAGGCGTTCAAGTGCAAAGCTACACAGACGGCGGAGAGAAATGACGACCGATGATGCGTTAATCCTGCTGAATAATGGTTCGCACAGGTGGTGTGTTGCGGGATTTTATTTTATACGGCTTTTAAGTCTTAAGACTAATTTGAGTCGGCCGGCACAACTTTCGCCCGTCGCCCAATGACACGCAATAACCGTGATTCTCATTTCATGCTCAAAAATTAAACCCAAAATGTTCTTGACAGTATCTAGAGGGCTGTTCGAGAATGATCGTGTTTCAGGTTCTTTTATCAATAACTATTTGAATTTATTATATGAACATTTTAAAAGACAGAGTTCTGGGGCAAACTCCCGGGACAAGTACCGCTCAAGAACCCCAAGCTAGGAATTCCTTATCAGCCCATGACATCGTCTCTACGTATTATTGTGAGTGGTCTCATCGCCCAGTATCCTCTTGGCGGAGTAGCCTGGGATTACTTCCAGTACGTTCTTGGATTGGCTCGTCTCGGCCATGATGTGTATTACTTGGAGGATACGGGACAATGGCCGTACAATCCTCACGAAGGAGGTACCAGTAAAGGCTGTGAATTCAACGTGGAATATTTGTCCGGGATCATGGAACACTATGGGCTCGCTGACAAGTGGGCCTATCGATTCCCATGGCAGTCCCAGTGGTTTGGCTTGCCCGATGCCAAACGTGTGGAAGTCATCCAATCCGCCGACCTTCTCATCAATATCTCGGGCGTGCTGGAACGTCCTGAGGAGTATCGGCAGGTCCATCGTTTGGTATACATTGATTCCGACCCGGTCTTTACGCAGGTGAAATTGGCCCGAGGGCAGATAGACTTTCGTAAGCTCATCGATATGCACGACGTACTTTTTAGCTTTGGCGAGTGCTTTTCCCCGGCGGTGCCGGATACGGGGCACTGCTGGCATCCTACGCGGCAGCCGGTTGTGCTGTCGGAATGGCACCCTAAAGAGGCCCATCGCGACGTGTTCACTACCGTGATGAATTGGACCAGCTATAATCCGGTCGTTTACAATGGCCAAACCTACGGGCAAAAAGACACCGAATTCCTCCGCTTTGTGGATCTTCCGCTTCTGGTGGCCCCAACTACACTGGAGCTTGCCGTCAACGAAGGGAAAACGCGCCGCACACCGCGGTCGCTGCTGACCCATAAGGGTTGGAGCGTTGTTGATCCCGCCGTCGTATGCCCTGACTTTGAGAGCTATCGCCGGTATATCGAGTCATCGAAAGCCGAATGGAGCGTGGCCAAGAACGGCTATGTCGTGGGACAGGCCGGATGGTTTAGTTGTCGTTCTGCCTGCTATCTTGCCGCGGGGAGGCCTGTCGTTGTACAAGACACCGGTTTTCGGCCGGTTCTTCCGGTGGGAGAGGGACTCCTGGCGTTTTCCTCGGTCGAAGAGACCGTCGCCGCAATTCGGGAAGTTGAAGCCCATTACCAACGTCATGCACGGGCCGCACGTGGCATAGCCGAAACATATTTCGATTCGGACAAAGTTCTGTCCCGATTGCTTGACGTTGCCCTAACCCGGCAAAGCCGGAACCAAAATTCGAAATCCGAATTTTAAAACCCGCAACAATGCCAAACAATCAAATGATCTAAGGGGTTAGGTTGCGCACGCGCTTTTGCACTCTCTGAACAATGGAGACTCACAGCGGTGGCAATCACCATGATCAAGCCTTGTGAGGATATTCAGGATGGCTTCTGATTCCGTTGCAAAAATGTGATCTTCTCCTAAGATGTCGAGATAGCCTCCGCGTTGCAGCACTTCTTTGGCCTGCTGTTTGAGTCCGCACAAATACAGTTCTCCGCGCAGTTTGCGGCGGCGATTGGTTTCGTGCACCAGCATCTCCGCCCCGGCCACATCAATGAAATTAATGCCGCATGCCACTATCAAAACATGGGCTTTTTGCACCGCATTTTTGTCGATATTGTGCAGGAACTCAGCTACGTGGCTGACCGCTCCAAAGAACAATGACCCGTCGATTCGTATAATTTTGAAATGCGGACACTGAATTTCGCTCTGAGTGAGTGCGACTCTGTCCGAATCCGGATCCGGTGCAAGATTCACAATTTGTGGGTGGGAAGTACGGCTGAGATAGAGGACCAGTGACAGAAGGACTCCCACATAAATGGCAAATTCCAGGTCCAGAAGAAGCGTTGCCAGAAAAGTCGTCACAAGAACCGCGGTCTCTTCCTTGCTGGTCCTTATAATGCTCCGAATGTGATGAAAATCGATCAGATTGTAGGCAACCAAGAGGATCACCCCTGCCATTGCGGGAATCGGCAAAAAAGCCGTCAAGGGCGCCACGAGCAGCAGAATCAATGCCAGGAAACCTGCCGCAAAAACCGCAGAAAGCGGTGTCATGGCTCCTGCATGATAGTTGATGCCGGACCTGGTGAAGGAACCGGAAGCCGCGTAGCTGGAAAAAAAACTGCCAAGGATGTTGGATAGGCCCTGACCGATGAATTCCTGGTTTCCGTCAATCTGCTGGCGGGAATGTGTGGAGATGGAACGTGCAATGGACAAAGCTTCAATCAGACCGAGCAGAGATACTGCCAATGCTTTAGGTGCGAGTTCACGGAGAGTTTCTATGGAAAAGTCGGGTAAAGAGAGAGGAGGCAGATGCGCCGGTAATTTCCCCATCAACTGCACCCCGTGTATTTCTCCGCCCAGCATCAAACTGGTCAGGCTGCCGATGATCAGTGCAAAAAGCAGCCCCGGCCAGCGGGGACGCAACTTCTTAGCGACTGCCGCACAGACCAGGGTTATTACCGCCACCACCACTACATAAGGGTTCATGTGGTGAATTTCGGCGAGAAGGTTCCTCCACACACCGAGAAAAGAGCCCCCCCTCGGCAAGTGTAGCCCGAACACATGTTTTAATTGACTGGTGGCAATCAATATGGCGGCGCCGGCGGTAAACCCGACCACCACGGAATGCGAGACAAAGTTTACCAAAGTCCCCATACGTGCCAACCCTAGAGCCAACTGATATGCACCGGCCAGAAAGGTAAGGGTCAAGGCCAGCCGGATAAATTCAGCCGAACCCGGTTCTGCAAGAGGGCTTAAAGTAGAAAAAACGATGATCGAAATAGCTGTAGTCGGGCCGGAGATGAGGTGCAGCGAAGAACCGAACAAAGCGGCGATGACAGGAGGGACAATGGCGGTATACAAGCCATATTCAGGGGGTAGCCCGGCAATCATGGCAAATGCAACTCCCTGAGGCAATACGATCACTGCGCCGGTTAAACCTGCCAACAGGTCGCTTTTTAGCGTATCCCAGCCGACAAAATTCCACCAACGCAAGAAGGGCAGTAATTTGCGCAATCGATGCCTGGCCGGAGTTTGCATCTGTCTGTGAGTCTGCATTACCATCTCTTCTCTCGCACGCCAGCGTGAAACAGGTTGCGGATTGTTCTCGCCCGGATTTTAACTTGAAAATTCGGGATCAACCAAATTCTGAGAAGTTCTAATGCCTGTGCTTGTCAGCAGTCAATCTTCGATAATGAACGGTACTATATTTACATGAATCATTTTAACCCCTTCAACTTTTTCAGCAATGCGTTTCACCTTCATGCTAATTGACTCTTCTTCTATCAGAGAGGCTCTTATATTAACAAAAACCTCACCATTCTTGGCAATTGCTGAAACTTTGGGAAAATCTTTAACGAGAACAGCTTCCAACTGGGCGCTCAGGATTAGGTCATCGAGTATTCTCTGGCTCTGAGGTGTGGTCTTGTAGCAAGCTCGCTGCAGTGTATGGAGAATGATAGAGACAGCATCGTCCACGTTCATGTTATCAATATGAATAACGATGTCGTAAAGCATCGGATCCGAAGTATCCAGACCGTACAGCTGCATACTCCACTTACGCCGCTCTTCATCGTCTTTTACCAGGATCTGACGGGCTTCTTCGCCGGATATGCCTTCCCTCTTTACCTCTTCTCTAACCCGCTCTTCAAGATTCGCAATAATTCGAACCTTTAACGCGTGAGGCACATTTTGAACAAAAAAGTGGCCGGCCAAACCATGAAATACCACGTTATCCTTTTGCAGCCTCTTCAGAAAAGCAGCACGAAAGAATGCGACGAATCTTTCTTTACCGGAAGTAAAACGGTCCAGAATGGAGGGAGCATCATGAATGGCCCTGATGAGCTTGACCTCCGGGATATTGAACTGTTCCGAGGCCTCAATTATAATTTCGCGCGAAAGGCATTCGTAATCCAAAGCATGAGCAAGCTTTTCCGCTACTTCTTTACCTCGACTGTAAGAACCTCTTGATATTGTCACAATCGACATGCTTTACCCCCCACATCCATTTTAGATTAATCGCTACCATCCAGTCCGGGTGAAATTATGGCTATGCTTGCGGTGTGTTTGCTTGACAGAAAATATTCTTACCCTAATTTCCTCGTATGGCAATTTGCTTTTTGGTGGACTGAAGCCCGCGTTTTTCGGAACACGGAGTGCAATGGTTAGACGGAAGAGCCCCAAAATCTTGTTTTTGTCACTTTGAATCATGCCTTGGCCTGATGAGAAAACAAATGAAAAGGAGAAAGAATGAAGTGGCTTACCTTGATGTTTTCAACTCTATTTCTGGCAACCATGATGGTCGCAAGCTCCTGGTCTGCCGATCAAAGCTCGACAGCGACTCAAACTAGACCCATGATGCAGTGCCAGCAACGCTTTGCATCCATGGATGCAGACCATAACGGCCAGGTCACCAAAGAGGAGTTCATGGCAGGCGGCCAGCATGGTCCAAATGCCGAACAGGTTTTCGAGTCGATGGCCCAGGGTGAGGGCTATATCACTCAGGAAGAATTCTGCGCAAACAAAGGCCGGCACGGCCACGGCGCTATGGGCAAAGGCGGCAAGCAATAGCCGGCAAAGCTCGTTTCCATGGTTGATGGCGACTGGAACGGATAAATCCAATACATGGTTTGCCGTCCTCAATCTGAGAACAAATCCAAGGCCTCTGCAATCGAATCGATCAGGCGATCCTTGGTAATGATCCCCTGGATCGATTCGTCCTGGCCATCGACTGTGACCAAAGCGATCGAGGCCCGACCTAATTGCATTCTCGCCATAATAGTAAAAACGGTGGTATCGGCCGTTACGGTGATAAAGTCGCGGCCGGCGATGGTACCCAGAGGGGTCCTCTTTCCTGACAGCCTCGCCGCTCTGATACCGTCGTTTCTTGATATGATCCCGATTATCCGCTTATTGTCTCCCACCAGGAACCATGAACATTCCCTCTGATCAGAGATGTTCTCGATAAATTCTCCCCATGTTGTTTCGGGAGGCAGCAGGCAGGTGTCAGTGTTCATGATCTCCTTAGCGCGCCTTAGATAAAAAGTATTGGCCTGCAACATTCCAGGAATGTAATGGCCGCGCCGGACAAGCTTCAAAGTATAAATGCTCTCCTCCAGCAGGTTTCTCCGGATGCCATAACTGAGCGCAACGGTGATGGTCATCGGAATGATAACGCTGTAATCGAGCGTCATCTCGAATATCATAACGATGGCCGCCATCGCAGCGCCGGTGGAGCCTCCGACCACCCCTGCCATGCCGGCAACCGCAAAAGCAACGGGACTGGTCGCTATATGTGGAAACAACCAGTGCAAAACGATGCCGTATGTTCCTCCGAAAGTTGCACCCAGGTAGAGTGCCGGCGAGAACACACCGCCCGAGGCGCCCGAACCGAGGGTGACTGACGTCACAAACAGTTTAAGAACAAATAGAATCAAGAGTAGTGGTACCAAGGTAAGCTTCCCGCTGAGAACATCTTGAACAGTCGAATAACCGACACCCTCGATGTAATAATGACCTGATGTGAGCATTAGAATGTAGAAGATAATGCCCACTAGAAACATGCCGGCCATGTGACGTAAATAGTAGCTTTTCTTAATACGTTCTTCAAAAAAGTCTTCAAAAGCATAGATGGATTTAATGTATACGGTGGAGACAACACCTAAAATGATTCCAAGAATGGCATAGGCAATCAGAACCAATGGGCTGCTGCTGGCGATGTCGAAATAAGGCACCTCAAGGCTGGGTATGACAAAAGATGGGTGAAGGCCGAAGAAGAGTCTCCCGACATAGGTTGCTGTAGCGGCTGAAATAGCGACCGGCACGAGCGTCCTTACGCTGAGCTCATGGAGCACAATCTCAATGGCAAACAGCATGCCGCCGATTGGCGTATTGAAAGTCGCGGCAATTCCCCCGCCGGCGCCTGCCGCAATAAGGGTGATTCGTTGCCAGGTTGGCATCCGGAGAATTTGGCCCAAGGTCGAACCGAAGGATGATCCAATTTGGATTATGGGCCCTTCGCGGCCAATCGCTCCGCCGCTGCCAATGGATATTGCAGAAGCAAACGCCTTAATGACGGCAACGCCGGGGCGTATGTTGCCTTTCTGGTAATATATGGCGTCCACCACTTCTGGGACGCCATGTCCTTTGGCTTCCGGAGCGAAATTCTGAACCAGAAAGACAACGGCGAAAGCTCCGATGACTGGAACAAAGATCACTAACGGCCCCCAGGGACTGGCAGGAGTGTGCAGGTTGGCGTCGTACACCGCCGAAAACTTACCCAAGAAAAGCAAATTGTGAAAAACGGCGATTAGGGCCCTGAATCCCACTGCTCCAAGGCCTGCAATCACGCCTATCAAGACGGCCAGTAAATATAATATGAGCGGATTCAATGGCTTGAACCGAGCAAAGCCCCTATCAGTCATGAGCTCTCCTGAAAATGCTCGTTTCGAGTTTCTAGAATGAGTTCTGCGCCTTCTTCAATTCTCGCCAATTTTGTACGGTCTCACCCAGCGTGGCGTAATAAACAAACGATCCAGTCCCCTCCATAAACATCCACTAAACCTAATATTGAAAGCATCTGAGTGCAAACCGGCAGGTTTCACTAACGAGTGATATGTGGGAATAAAAACAGGCTCTGCAAAATGACGGAGCATATGAGCGAATGCGCGAATGGAATGTCCATCCACCTTGCGCTAACCCGCGATGAGCTTTTTTTTCGCGGCTGTTTGGTGGATTTTTTTAACTTCACTCACTATCCATCACCGTACCTCTGAATAGGACGGGCACCGATTCCAGCCAGCTGTCCAGGCATTCGTTCAAAATTCTCTCGGCCCGCTTGACATCAAGCCGGTATTTTTCAGGAATAAAGCTCATATCAATCACATAGACATCGTCTTTAACGCCGACAAATGGGCAATCTTTCAACTCCTCACTATCAAACATGCCCATCAAACAGAACACCTGATCCAGAACTGCTTTGCAGGCCTTGATTTTGACTTCCTGCGAAGTGTAATTGTTGGCGAACAGGCGGAGTTCACAGCGAGCCGGGCCTGCCGAGAATGATTCTGCAGTAATTCCACTTTTCTTTAGAAAATAATATGGGCCGATCAGGTTCAGCCGGTCAACTTGAATATTTTCCGCCTGAGCAGACATGACGATTTGACGAACCGTGGTTGACAGGTTTTGCTGTTTGGGGTCGAAGTCATAGGCGCTTACATTTTCAATCTTTTCACCCAACCGTTTGAGTATGTTTTCGCGCACCTCGGGAGGCACCAACAAAGCAAGTTCATTGTCGACTTGCCAGGGATGTTGAAACAGTTTCGGATCGAGCTCTTCCGGACTCTTCACCTGAATCAGCGAAATGATCATCCCGGAGTCGGAATCCCTTCTTTTAAGCTTCTCTGATACGACGCGGGCACAGGCCAGAAAACCGGTTTTCAAATCCTCCAGTTCCGATTCATCAATGAAGGCGACTTTCGCCGCTTGTACAACATCATCCACTGCCACAAGTTCCAGGATGTGCCTCAGATAATCGAATGGTGCATGCTCACCTTGCCACTCATCAAAAGTGAGAATCCGGAGCTCATCTTTTAATGCTTGCGGAAATCTTTCAATGCCTTCCTCCCCATGCAGATTCTCCCGCGGGATGACAACCGTACGACAGCCTGCATTGTATGCAGTCTCGATCTTCAGAGCCAGGGCACCAACCGATGAGATTCTGCCGCGCGTGTCGATTTCCCCCGTCATCGCAACGTCTCTGCGAATCTTGCGCCCTGACAGCAGCGAAGCCAGGGCCAGAGCAATTGCTCCGCCGGCAGAGGGACCGTCTTTGCGCGTGGAACCGCCCATAAAATGCAGATGCACCGGTTCTTCGCGCTGCAGATCAATATTCAATGCGCGTGCACAATGGAAAATTCCAGTGGTTGCCACTTTGCGGCTTTCGTCCATTATTTTCTCAATATTTCCAGTGGCATGAGTAATACTCAAATATGCCCGACGCACGCCCCCGGCAGCGGACTCCATTCCGATGCGGGTAGCCTGGATCGGGATCACGGAACCCACACCCTTCTCCAGATCGACGCCAAGGCCCAGCATCTCGCCAACCTGATCTTCGCTATTAATCTGCCTGGGCTTGACGGGCTCCTCTAGATACTCTTTGATTTTTTCTCGAGTTATCCGCACCGAGCTTTTGCCTTTATTTAGAATTTCCTTTCGCTGGATGCGTAGAAACAGGGTTCGGATGATCCGCTCCAATTCCCTCACCCCGGCCTCATAGGTGTAATTTCGGACCAGGTATCTGAGCAGATCCGCCTCCGTGTTCCGGTCAAAGAAAATCTGCCGCTCATCGATCTGATATCTCTCCCGTACCCGATTGATCAGGTGTTCTTTTGCAATTGCTATTTTTTCCTCGATGCTGTAGCGATCCAGATAAATAACTTCGCAGCGATTCACCACCACCGGAGGAACCCCTTCCAGGGTGTTGGCCGTGAGTAAAAAGTGACAATTGGACAGATCGATATCGACCGTTGTTTCGGTATACTTGTCGTGGAACAGATGGTTTTGTTCCGGATCGAGTATTTCCAAAAGCGTTGCGATGGCAAACTTTTCAGTTTTATCTGCCTCATCCAAAATAAACATACCGTTCATGACTTCCATTTTGATGAGGCCTTGAACGATGGCTCCCGGCTTCGAGCCCTCATATGTGAAGCCGTGGCCGCGCAAGTCCGCTTCATCGCGCATGCCGCCCAAAGATATTTTATGATAGGGAATACCGAGGTTTCTGGCGATAGAAATGGCAAGGGAGGTTTTGCCAACGCCGGGAGGACCCACAAACAGGAAGGCACTGCCCGTCCTCTGCCAGGTGGATACTTGTGCCTCACTGAAATGCTGGTAGCGCCAGATCAGGTTGGTGAAGAAGTCGCAAATGGTCTCTTTCGGTCGGTGCAAACCGTAATGAGACTGGTTGAGACCCTCTTCGAACGCCTTTGGCGAAACCTCTATCTTCTTTATCCTTCCCCAGGGGATCACCAGCAAGGTCTCGATAAGTTCACTATACTTGGATCCACTGTGACCGACGGCGTTCAGCTTGTTCTTATCGATAACCTCGATAACTCGTGGTGGGAATGCAGGATTGTTGTGCGCATCCTCAATCCGATCCGTAAGACTCTTGTGCGTTCGTTCGGGAATCTCGGTGCGTTGAGGTGCTGCCGTGGGTACGGGGTAGGCGGAGGCGGGTCCTTGATCCTGTTCTGCGTATTTACCCAGTGCTGCCATGAAGAGCTGGAAAAGGTCTTGCGGCGCCTTACCATTGACACTCGATTCAGGCAGCCCCAACTCCCGAAACAATTCCACCAATCCCCAACGGTCCTTAAAAGAGTGGAATACGTCTCTTGCTTCTTGTTCAGACTTTTCGGCAAGCAAGGCAAAAAGCTGTAGAACACCCCGAAGAGAAGATGCCCGTTGGATAATGGGCAACGAATTATCGCGACTTCTCCGATAGTGTTCCCCCAGAACCCTTGCCTTCAGTTCCTCGTCCAGTGCGGGCAAAGCCTGCTGCAGGAAACCTTGAGGCATGTCCGTTAATGTCACGACCAATGCATTGACGATTGTGCTGACCAGATCCAGGTAAGGCAAGCCCTGTTCGGCTCTGTCAAAAAGAGCGAGATAGTGTTTTCCTTTAATGCCATTCATCTCGTCTGCGAGAGATCTTCGAAGCATCCGGTAAAAGGTGGGATCGGAGACTCGAGAATCCATGGCAAACTCCACATCGTAGGCAATAATGTCTCGTTCACTCCGTTCCGGATAGAGAATGTGATCTACTTCATGGCGCAGGAAGAGTTCGCAGAAGGCGAGCATTTTTTGTTCTTCAACGGTGCCGCTGCCAAAAGTTTCATCTGCATCCCTTGGAAAAACAAACGATAAATAATCAAAAATCCGCTCGTGTATGCGGATGATCCATGTGTCATCCACCCGACTGAGGAGATTTACGACATGAATTCGACCCTGTTCGTCCTCCATGCGAATAAGGTTGAAATGATCGCCAACCTTGCCAAGTTTCAGGGGATCGGTACCGCGCTTCGACTTAAAATAAGGTACAATACGTCGCTCAATAATCGCCCCAAGTAACTGGATAAGGTCCCTTATCCGCTCCTCGGTGGGAAGAGGCAAGCCACTTAAAATCTGGTACTCGAACTCCATTGGAAACATGGCGTGTTCTCCATTTATTTACTCACCCAAAGCACTGCCTTCTCCATGTTTTGCAAGAGTTTCATACTCCTGGAGCCGACCAGCCATCCCGCCATTTTTCCTTTTTGCTCTCCAACTCGGCCGACCGCCACTATCGCGTATTCGTTCCGCTCGGACTCCTCTAGAATTGAGTGTACCACTCGATGCGATTTTATCACGGACATTTCTATTCTATCCTTTGAAATGCCGTTGTCGATCAAGCTGTTAAAGGCTCCCTCCAGGATAATCTCGGTATTTTCCTTCTGGCCGCTATCAATGTGCAGGATGGTTATGTTGTGATCTTCTTCCTTAAGCATAAAGCCCACATGGTCTGCCATGCGAAGACTTGCATCCGAGCCGTCCACACAGAGCAAAACATTGCGCCGGCCACTCTCCGGAAGCCGGCTGATCCAAATTGGAAAGTCGATGTGATCCTCCATGATTCTTCTTGTCACACTGCCGGAGAATAGATTCTCGAACGCACTGAAACCTCTTTTACCCAGCACAACGCTATCGTAAAGTCCTTCCCTCGCCTCCATTATTATGTCTTTGACTACACCGGCTTCCTTAGCCTGTATTTTCGAAGTGATTCGCTCCGACGAAAAGCCCCAAGTGCACAGAATTTTGCGACTAGCTTCGATTGCGGCGGTTCCTGCGCAGGCATTATTCCGTCCCATACGCGGGGCGTCGTGCGGGGGTGGGGTAACAGGCCTGCTATGTGGGGATCCCGAATGGGCAGCGACGTAGAATAGTGTGATGTTGATCAGGGATTTGTTTTGAAAAAATGAGCCGAGGAAGCGCACTCCAAAGAGACATGTCGTTTCATCGCTGATCGTAAGCAAAAGTTGTTTTTCCATACGGCCTCCTGCCGGTTTGACACCAGTCTTCCCAGCGCAG